>ERZ1740062.41-NODE-41-length-94957-cov-7.364049_pt1 | contig 94957 bp, 72 predicted proteins | sample MGYA00581741_ERZ1740062 | MGnify/ENA primary metagenome ERZ1740062 (study PRJEB43018, sample SAMN04849747) | marine metagenome | isolation source: floating plastic debris | place: Pacific Ocean | collected 2008-09-01 | study: EMG produced TPA metagenomics assembly...
TCCTCCCTTACTTACACCCCCCTACCCCCCTTCCCCACACTTCCTTCCACCCACTTCCGCCCCCTAATTTCTCACCCCACCTCCTCCTTCTTCATTTGGCCCCCCCCCTTGCGGCGCCCTCTTTCGATCCGGCCCTCCCTCCCGCATACTGAGCCTTGAAACCTGCCCCTTTGCCTGGACCAGAAGGCAACGGGCGGGGGCGCGGTAATCGAGCGAGGCTTTACCCCAGAGGCGATTTCGGTGTCCAGCTACCTGCGCATCCGCGACCTGCATAAGAATTTCGGGGACTTCACCGCACTGCGCGACGTGTCCCTGGACGTTGAAGAGGGCGAGTTCGTCTGCTTCCTAGGCCCCTCCGGCTGCGGCAAGACCACCCTGCTGCGTGCCATCGCCGGCCTGGACCTGCAGACCTACGGCACCATCGAACAGGCCGGGCGGGACATCTCCGCCCTGCCGGTCACCCGGCGCGACTTCGGCATCGTGTTCCAGTCCTATGCCCTGTTCCCCAACCTGACCATCGAGCGCAACATCGCCTTCGGGCTGGAGAACAGCGGGCGGCCCAAGGCAGAGATCGCGGCGCGGGTCACCGAGCTGCTCGATCTCGTCGGCCTGGCCGACCAGCGCAAGAAGTACCCGGCGCAGCTCTCCGGTGGCCAGCAGCAGCGCATCGCCCTGGCCCGCGCCATCGCCTCCTCGCCCGGCTTGCTGCTGCTCGATGAGCCCCTTTCCGCCCTGGATGCCAAGGTGCGCGTCCACCTGCGTCATCAGATCAAGGAACTGCAGCGCAAACTGGGCGTCACCACCGTCATGGTCACCCATGATCAGGAAGAGGCGCTGTCGATGGCCGACCGCATCGTGGTGATGAACCACGGCGTCATCGAGCAGGTCGGCACGCCGACCGAGATCTACCGCGAGCCGAAATCGCTGTTCGTCGCCGACTTCATCGGCGAGACCAACCAGATCCACGCGACCCTCAGCGGCCCCGGCCGCTTCACCCTGGGCAAGACGGAGCTGCAGGGCATGACCGACGGCCTGCAGCCCGGCCAGCCGATCGTCGTCACCATCCGCCCGGAGGACATCATCCCCCACGCCGCCGGCACCCGCACGGCGGTCAGCGACGGCGGCCTGCTGGACGTTACCATCGGCGAGATGGAATTCCTCGGTTCGTTCTGGCGTTCGCGGCTCAGCGGCGCCGCGCTGGACGGCGAGGAACTCTATGCCGACTTCTCGATCAACGCGGTACGCCGCCTGTCGCTCGGCGAGGGCGCGACGCTGACCATCGAGCTGCCGGGCAGCCGGCTGATTGCCTTTGCGGCGGAAGCGTCGGCATGACCGCCACGGCCGATGCCGCGCTGCCCAAGGGGAAGCCGCAAGGCAAACCCCTGAAAGCGAAGCTGGGCCGCGACGACCTGGTCATGCGCGGCTTCATGGCGCTGATCGCGCTCTACCTGGTGGTGGCGCTGGCCTTTCCGCTCTATGCCATGCTGTCGAAGTCGTTCTCGACCTTCCGCTTCGACCTCACCGCCTTCGAGTTCCAGGTCAGCGACGAGGACGGCCGCTTCACGCTGCCGCCGGTCAGCGCCGCGGCCCTCAACGACGACCTGCAGGCGGTGCCGCCCGAAGACCTCGCCACGTCCGGCGACGGGCGCCTGCCGGCGACCAGCTTCTTCCCCGATTTCAGCTTCCGCAGCCCGCTGCACTACCGCATCCGCGGCACCACCGACGATGCGGTCTACCTGATCGGCTCGGAACGCTTCAGCGGCACCGGCTGGCAGGAGGTCGATTCCAACACCTTCCGCCGGGTCATGCTGCGCCCGGTGCGCGACATCGGCCTGACCAACTACGCGACCTACTTCTCGACGCCCTCCCTCTTCCGCTCGATCGAGAATTCGATCTTCATCTCGGCGCTCAGCACGATCATCACGGTGACCCTGGCCTTCGGCTTCGCCTATGCCCTCAGCCGTAGCTGCATGCCTTTCAAGGGCATCTTCCGGCTGATCGCCATGGCGCCGATCCTGGTGCCCTCGCTGCTGCCGGGCATCGCGCTGGTCTACCTGTTCGGCAACCAGGGCATGATCAAGGAGCTGCTGCTGGGCGAGTCGATCTACGGGCCCATCGGCATCGTCATCGGATCGGTGTTCTTCACCTTCCCCCACGCCATGATCATCATCACCACGGCGCTGGCGATCTCCGACGCCCGGCTCTACGAGGCGGCGGCCTGCCTGAAGGCCAGCCGCTGGAAGATCTTCTGGACGGTCACCGTTCCGGGCGCGCGCTACGGCTTGATCTCCGCCGCCTTCGTGGTGTTCAACATGGTGATCACCGACTTCGGCCTGCCCAAGGTGATCGGCGGCCAGTACAACATGCTGGCGGTCGACATCTACAAGCAGGTCATCGGCCAGCAGAACTTCGAAATGGGCGCGGTGGTCTCGGTGGTGCTGCTGATCCCGGCACTGGTCGCCTTCGCCATCGACCGCGTGGTGCAGAAGAAGCAGGTGGCGGCACTGTCGGCCCGCTCGGTGCCCTACCAGCCCAAGCGGCATCCGCGCTTCGACGCCATCGCCTTCGCCTATTGCGGCCTCGTCGCCGTCTTCATCCTGGGCCTGCTGGCGGTCTGCCAGTACGCCGCGCTGATCAAGTTCTGGCCCTACGACCTCAGCCTCAGCCTGAAGAACTATGCCTTCGATCTGATGGACGGCGGCGGCTGGGATTCCTATTACAACTCGATCCAGATGGCGCTGCTGACCGCCGTCTTCGGCACCCTGGTGGTCTTCATCGGCGCCTACATGGTGGAAAAGACCAAGGGCTTCGACACCGGGCGCGGCCTGTTCCAGCTCCTCGCCATGCTGCCCATGGCGATCCCCGGCATGGTGCTGGGCCTCGCCTACATCTTCTTCTTCAACGATCCGCGCAATCCGCTGAACTTCCTCTACGGCACCATGGCGATCCTGGTGATCTGCACGGTGACGCACTTCTACACCGTCTCGCACCTGACCGCGGTGACCGCACTGAAGCAGATGGACCGCGAGTTCGAATCCGTCGCGGCCTCGCTGAAGCAGCCCTTCTACCGTCTGTTCCGGGTGGTCACCGTACCGGTCTGCCTGCCGACCATCCTCGACATCTCGATCTATCTTTTCGTCAACGCGATGACGACGGTCTCGGCGGTAGTCTTCCTCTACTCGCCGACCACCACGCTGGCCTCGGTTGCCGTGCTGAACATGGACGACGCCGGCGACATCGCTCCGGCCGCCGCCATGGGCATGATGATCTTCTACACCAACGCCGGCGCCCGCATCCTGCACCTGGCCATCTCCAAGGGCGTGCTGAAACGCACCCAGGCCTGGCGGTTCCGGTAGAAGGTAGAAGTATCAGGCCGAGCGGCGGGCGCCGACGGCGCGTTCGGGCGGGAAGGTGACCGTCACGGTGGTGCCTTCGCCGGCCTGGCTGTCGACCTTCAGGGTGCCGCCGAACAGGCGCATGAAGTTGTCGCAGAGATGCAGGCCCAGGCCGGTGCCGGTGTGCTCGCGGGCGCGCGCGCTGTGGGCCTGCTCGAAGGGGCGCAGCGCCTTGGCGACGCCCTCCTCGGTCATGCCGATGCCGTTGTCGGCGACGCTGATGGCGATGCGCCCTTGCGGATCGGCCCAGCCGGTCACCACGATGCGGCCGCCCTCGGGCGTGAACTTTATGGCGTTGGACAGCAGGTTGTTGAGGATCTGCGCCAGCACGCGCTTGTCGCCCCACAGGGCGGGCATGTCCGGCGCAATCTCGGCGGTCAGGCGCTGGCCGGCGGCCTGGGCCGCCCCGGCCACCTGACGCAGGCTGCCCTGGATCAGGCTCTCCATGTCGAGGTTCTCCTCGACCAGTTCGTACTTGCCGGCCTCGACCTTGGAGATGTCGAGCAGATCGTTGATGAGGGCGATCAGCAGCGAGCCGCTGTGGTGAATGTCATCGACATATTCCTCGTAGCGCTGATCGCCGAGCGGCCCGAAGGCGCGGGTGCGCATCATTTCGCTGAAGCCGAGGATGGCGTTCAGCGGCGTGCGCAGGTCGTGGCTCATGTTGGCGAGAAATTCGGTCTTGGCCCGATTGGCCTGCTCGGCCTGGGAGCGGGCCTTCTCCAGTTCCGCCGTGCGCTCGGTGACGCGCTGTTCCAGGTAGGCGTTGGCGCGGCGCAGGCCGCGCTCGGCCTGGTCGACGCGCAGGCCGTTCAGCCGCAAGCGTTCCAGGGCCGCCGCCATGCGGCTGACCTCGTCGTTGCGGCTGCCGGCGGGCACCAGGGTATCGAGGTCGCCCTCGCCGATGCGGATCATGGCATCGGTCACCCGCGCCAGGGACTCGGTGATCAGGTTGACGCCCAGGAAGACGACCACCGCGGTGATCACCGCCAGGATGGCCGCCGTGGTGGCGTCGTCGCGCACCGCCTTCCACACTTCGGTGGAAACCCCGGCGGTGGACACCCAGAGCTGCAGCGTGCCGACGACGTCGCCGGTCTCGGCGGTGATCTCGCGGTCGAACACCAGCACCTCGGCACTCGCCATGGAACCGGCCGCCGCGGGCTCGATGCCCTCGACACTGACCTCGGCCAGCTTCTCGCCGGCGGTGTCCAGCACCCTGGCGCCGGCGATCGAGCCGGTCGCCGCCAGGCGCTCCAGGCGCAGTTGCACCCGCTCGTAGTCATAGTCCCACAGGGGATCGGCCAGGGTGTCGCCGAACACACTGGTGAGGACCTGGGTCTCGGCCTTCAGGTCGCTCATCAGCCGCGCCGCGTGCTCCTGGCCGGAGAGCGCGGTGCTGATCATCGACACCACAACCACGGTCGCCAGCACCGTCAGGACGATGCGGTTCCGGATCGACGTGCCGGTAAATCTTGTGTTCTTCTTTCGCATGCAGGCCGTTCTTGTCTTACACAGCACTGCCCAAAGCCCGGAAGAAAATACTAAAAACAGGATTCGTCTTCCCGACCATTAGACTAGAGCACAGTAGTAGGCTCTCCTTAAACGATTCTTTACGCTGTTTCCCTTATTTATAAGGAATCGAGATCGTTTGTAGTTGTTTTGATTATTTGTGTACTACATTTTATTTGCAAGGCCGACGGGAATGCTCATCCCGACCGGCCTGAACCGACGGAGATCCAGAATGCGCCGGATCACACAGAAATTCGGGCGAGGCGTCTCCCGGGGCGTCTCCCGGGGCGTCTCCCGGGGCGTCTCCCGGGGCCTCTCCCGGGGCAGCGCCCGCCGCCTTGGGGCCGCCGCCATCGCCCTGCCTCTCCTGCTCGGCCTGCCCGCGCCGTCGGGCGCCGCTGAGGAAACCCTTCACCTGACCACCGAGCAGTACGCCCCCTTCAACTTCGATCAGAACGGCGTGGTCATCGGACTCGGCGCCGACCAGGTGCGCGAGATCATGCGGCGCAGCGGCATCGCCTTCGACATGGAACTGCTGCCGTGGTCGCGGGCCATCGGGCTGGCGCGCGAAAGGCCGATGACCTGCGTCTTCACCACGGCGCACACCGTCGACCGCGACAACAATTTCAAATGGATCGAACCGCTGCTGGTCGAGCGCACCCTGCTGATCCGTGCCACCGGTTCCGGCGTCGAACCGGCCGACCTGGCCGACGCGACAGCCTACCGCACCGGCACCCAGACGGGCGATTATACGGTCGAGCTGCTGCGCAACGCCGGCTTCACCCAGATCGATCTGGCGCGCGACCTCGATCTCACCCTGAAGAAGCTGCTGAGCGGCCGCGTCGACCTGATGGCCGTGTCCGAATCCTTCGTCCACCGGCTGCAGGCTGAGAACGTCCCCATCCAGGAGGTCGCCGTGCTGTTCGAACAGGTCTTCTCCATCGCCTGCTCGCCGGCCACACCCGACGGCATCGTCGACCGCCTGCAAAAGGCACTGACCGCGATGATCGCCGACGGCACCCAGGCTGAAATCCTCGCCCGCTACCGCTGATCCCGAAAACAAGACGGCCCCGCCGGACCAACCGGCAGGGCCGTCGAAAGCCTGCCCCCGGGAAAGCTTGCCAGGGGCAAGTTTACGAGGGGGAAGCTTACGAGGGGACGTGGCGGCCCTTGGCCGGCTGTATCGCCGGCCCCCCGCGCAGACTGTCAGGCAGCAGGAAGGCGACGGCGATGAACACCGCGCCCAGCACCAGACCGGCGATCTCGCCAGATAGGCCGGGCAGCAGCGCCGGATAGCCGGCGCCGGCGATGGCCCCCACAGTAGCCTTGCCGCCAAAAATGGAATCCAGCACGCCGGTCGTCTCGACCCAGGCGTAGGTCGCCATGTAGGCCGCGGCCCCCAGCAGCCCGCCGAGCACGAAGACAACGCCGTCCTTGCGCCCGGTCGCCGCGGCGGCCAGGCCGGTGCCCGGGCAGTAACCGGCGGCGGCGAAGCCGAGGCCGAGCAGAATGCCGCCCAGGAAGACGCCGAGATAAGCGGTCTTCACGCTGAGGTGGCCCGGGTCGATGACACCGGCCAGCAGGCCGGCGAACATCAGCAGAGACGACACGCCGATGGCCAGCAGGATGGTCTTCATCAGGTGCAGGTTGCCAAGCCGCAGCATGCCGATGATGTAGTTGGGGTTGGTGGCGCCGACACGGTCCAGCACGAAGCCGAAGGCGCCGCCGATGACGATGGCGAGGATGATCGAGGTCATGGTTCAGCCCTCTCTGCGGAACATAAGCAGCGCCAGCGGAATGCCGGCGAGGAAAACACCGGCGGCGAAGATGTAGCCGCTGGCCGCCGTCTGCATCATGCCGCTCATCATGTGGCCGCTGGTGCAACCGCCAGCCAGGCGCGCCCCATACAGCACGACGAAGCCGGCAACGAAGGCCGCGAGGTAGCGCTTGCCCGGCGAGTCGCCGAAGTTGGCGCGCCACACCGGTGGCATGGCCCGCTCGCTACGCACCACGCCGCCGCGCAGCAGGGCGGAGACTGCCGCGCCCACGATCATCGCGACGACGAAGACGAAGCTGTAGTTCAGCGGATTGGCGACTTCCTTGGCATAAGCGCCGCCGCTCTTGTTCAGGTAGGCGTTGGGGCTGGCATAGCCGCTTTTGGCATCGAGCGATTCGACCACCACCGTGGGGCTGACCGCATCCCACAGGATGCCGTCGAAGATGACGAACTGGGTCGACACGCCGATGGGCTTCACCAGCACCACGGCGGCGAGAAACACGAGGCCGAGGGCCAGGCCTCCGAGGCGCCAGGGCAGAATCATGGGAAAACCTCCTCTTCAGGGTCGAGGGAGGTTAATATATTCATATACGTGAATATATGATCTGGATCAAAAGGGCGCCCAGCCGTGGCGCCGCCGGAAAAAGCCCCGCTGGAAATAGCCCCGGCGGCAAGGCCGCCGGGGCCGGTCCGTCACGTCGCAGCGTGATGCAGGCGCTTGTAAAGCATCGGGTTGTTCTTGCCGTAGCGCGCCAGGCCCTTGGCGGCGGCCAGGGCGGCGAGATCGGCGAGCGGCTCCAGGATGATGACGGTCATGTAGGCACCGCCGAAAGAAGCAACCGAGGCCAGGTTCCCGGCGCCGAAGCCTTGCCCGTAGAACGCCCAGAAAGCGACCCAGGCGACGATGCCGCCCTGGTAGGCGGTAGAGAGCGTCAGCGCCTGCAGGTATTTGACCTCCACATAGGGCGTGTCAGACGGAATGATTCGCTTTGCCAGAAGACTCACGGCCCACAGCGGCACGATCAGCGTGGTGACGTTGATACCGTACTGCGGCAGGTCAAAGGGAGCGAAGAAGACACCCTGAAGCAGCAGGCCGGCCGCCAGGCCGATCGCCGCCGGTCCAGCGCCGAAGATCAGGTAGAGCGTCGATCCGAGAATCAAATGGACTTCCGAGACGCCGACGGGATAGTGCGGCAACACCTCGAAGAATGAGAAGACCAGCAGGGTCGTGACGACGCTGCGCATCGCCAGGGCGCTAATGCCGCCGTCGCGGCGAACCGTGTCGCGGGCCATTTTGGCGGTCAACCCGAAGGAAGCCGCCGCCGTCGCGTAGCTGAGGACGATCTTGGCACCGTCGACGATGCCGGGTTCGATATGCATGTGTATCTCCTTTCCGCACCCACCGTGCGGGAAAGCTTAAGAATGGCGCCGTGAGGCGCCGGCTAGCGATGGCAGGTCTCCTGGCTCACAGCTTGTCGCGGCACCCGACCTTCCCAGCCAAGCCGGCCAGTGGTATCGCGGGTGTCGCTCGCCGCTCACAGTTGCGGGGGCAGCCACGGCTTAGGCCCCGATTGGGTCGTCCGCACCGTGTTCCCTATTAATCCCCTGGATTTCATCCGTCGGGGAACCATCACCTAAAAACCTATGAGAAGACGCCGCGGGCGGCAAGCAGCGTGTCGGCGCAAGGTGTCCTAATCCCGGTAGGACGGGTCCTTGGCGTCCAGCGTGCTTTTCAGATAGTCGAAGTGAGCCGGCGCCATGCCGTCGTAGGCGCGCCAGCCCTCGGCGGTCTTGCGCGCCAGCTCGTCGCTCATGACGTTGAGCGGCTGTCCGCTGGCATAGGCCAGCATCAGGGTCTGGGCCGCACGCTCGAAGAAATAGAGATCCTCGAAAGCCGCGGCGACGCTGTCCGCCGCAACGGTGACGCCGTGGTTGCCCATCAGCAACACGGAATGACCGTCCAGCAGTGCGGCCAGCCGCTGACCCTCCGCCGCCTCGTCGGCAATGCCGGCAAATCCCAGGTCGACGGCGACGCGGCCATGGAAGCGCGCCGTGTTCTGGTCGATCGGCTTCATCGCCGGGTCCTTCAGGCCGGCCAGCGCGGTCGCGTAGGGCGGATGGCCGTGCAGCAGCACGCGGGCGCCCGGATGGGCGCGGTGGATGGCACCGTGAATGCACCAGGCCGAGGCGTCCGGCGGGTTCGGCCGCGTCATGGTTTCGGTGTCGTCGGCGTCGAGCAGCAGCAGGTCGCTGGCCCGCACCGCGCCGAAGTGTTTCCAGCGCGGGTTCATCAGGAAGCGCTTGCCGTCGGCCGAGACGGCGGCACTGAAGTGGTTGCCGACCGACTCGTGCCAGCCGAATTCCACGGCAAGACGGAAGGCCGCCGCCAGGTCGACGCGCAGCGCCGTCTCGCTGTTATGGTCGGCCGCCGCGATAGGGGTGGTGCCGTCGGCGCTCACGTGAACTTCTCCCTACTTGAAACGTCCGGCCAATACCGAGGCACGGTACGTGCTGCGCAATTCACCGCGCTCGACGTAGGTGCCGCGCAGATAGCGCTCGCCGCTGTCGGCTGTGTAAGCGGCGCGGCCATGCACCACGCGGTGGTTATCGAAGACGACGCATTCACCGGCGTTCAGGCGATAGCGCACCAGATACTTGGGCGACTGCAGCAGACGCCCGAAGCGGCAGAAGGCGGGATAGTAGTCGTCGAGAAACTTCTGCGGCAGATCGAAAACGTCGGCCAGGTGCTGGCTGATGGTAACGCCGGAGATCTCGCCGTGGTCGTCCAGCTCGATGACACGCTGACGCGCGCGGATGTCGTAGCCCTCGTGCTCCCAGTAGAAGGGAATCTCGGTCTCCGCCAGCAGCATGAAGTCCGTCGGATGGGTGCGGCGGAAATCGGTCGCCGCGGCGGCACCGTCCAGGATGAGGTTGTCGCCACCGGTCACCGAGTTGGCGCGGCAATGCAGGAACTGCACACCCGGCGCCAGTTCTTCCGCCGGCACGTCGGTGTGCAACTCCAGTGCCTTGGCGGTGTAGGCCAGATTGATCGGATCGACATGGACGCGGACGTCGAAGTAGTCGCCGAAGAAGGTCGGCCGCACCTGGCCCAGCAGGCGTGCGGTCTCGGTGAGCCCGGCGTCGCTGTCAGGCATGTCGGTGACGATGGCCACGCCCTCCACCAGCAGGGCTTCCGCCCAGCGGCCGACCAGCGTCCGGTCGCGGACCAGCGCGGGCTGCGAGAAGCGGGCGATCTGCGGGTAATGGTCGGCGTACCACAGACGCCGCGGCAGGTCCGCCGGGTCGAAGCGCCGCTGCCCGCCGGCATAAGGCGCCAGCCAGTCGAGGCCGTGGCGGGTCCGGTGGCCGCTGCCCTGCCAGACGATCTCCAAGGCACCCTCGGCAATGCGGGCACTGGCCGGCTGCGGCGCGCCCTCGTCGTGGAAGATGTCGTAGACCCGCTCGCGCGTCTCGCGGTCGAAGGAGGTCGGACAGTTGTCGCGCAGCCAGTAGTAATTGAAATAGCCCAGCGAGCCATCGCTCAGCGGCACCTCAAGCCCCTTCGGACCGAGGATGATGCCACCCGTCCTGCTTCCGTCCATGAGGTCCCGGCTCCTACCCGATCAGATGCCCCCGGCGATCCAACATAAGGTAACGTCACCATCACCCTTCAAGAAAGGTTGGTAAATTGGAACATAATATAAGAGTATCTTATATTATGACCTCTCGACTCCCGCCACTGCGGCTGCTGACCGTGTTCGACGCCGTGCTGCGCCAGGGTGGGGTCCGACCGGCGGCCGCCACCCTCAACGTCTCCCAGCCCGCGGTCAGCCAGGCCTTGCGCCAGCTCGAGGATTTCCTCGGGGTCGCCCTGCTGGACCGCGGCACCCGCCCGGCCCGGCTGACCGAGGCCGGGCGCCTGCTGCATACGGCCACCGTCGAGGGGCTGGGGCGCATCGACGAGGCGGTGGCGGAAATCGGCCGCCTGACCTCGGAGGCCGAGGGCTCCGTCCGCATTGCCTGCTCGGTGGGCTTTGCCACCTACTGGCTGATGCCGCGCCTCGCCGCCTTCTACGAACGTCACCCGGAAATCGCCGTCCACGTAATGACCGCCTCCTCCGGCTCGCCCGAACTGGCGGCCGGGGTCGACATCGCCCTGCGCTATGGCGACGGCCAGTGGCGCGACGGCGCGGTGACCCGGCTGTTCGCCGAGCGCATCGATCCGGTCGCCAGCCCGGCGCTGGCCGAGCGGCTGCGGGGCACGCCCGCTCCGCTGGAAGCGGCGCCGCTGATCCATGTCGAGGTGGAGGACGGGCGCTGGACCCCGTGGGACGCCTACCTGCGCTTCCTAGGCTTGCCGCCGCGCGGCAGGGCCAAGGGCCTGCGCTTCACCAACTACGTGCAGGCAACCCAGGCGGCCCTCGGCGGCCAGGGCATTGTGCTGGGATGGCGCTCGATCACCGGCGACCTGGTGGCCGAAGGGCGCCTGCGGCCGGTCATCGACCGTCCCATGCTGCCGAGCGACAGCTACTACATGGTGCGGTCGCCGCAGGCCGACGGTAAGGCCAGCGCCATCGTCAGCGACTGGCTGACGCAGGCCGCCGCCGTTCCGCCAGGGCCGCCAGGGCCGCCGGCATAGGATAATGAGGCCTGCGGCCCGTCCCCTCAGGCCGGCGGCATCACAGCTGCAGGTGATGCTTGCCGATCAGCTTCACAGTCGTGGCCTGCGGGCCCATCGCACTTTCACCTTCAACGGCGACATAGCGCACTTCCTGGCCCTGCTCCAGCTTGGCAAAATCGGCATCGACCAGGCTGTTCTGGTGGAAGTAGATCTCGCGGCCGTCGGGGGTTTCGATGAAGCCGTAGCCCTCGTAAGGAAACAGGCGGGCGACCTTGCCGTGTGGCGGCACCGCGTGGGTCTTTACGCTCCCTGCTTTGCGGCGGGAATGATCCTCCAGGCGGCGGCGCGCCGCGCTGAAGGCATCGCGCAGTGCCACGTAGACGTCCTCATGAGCGTGGCTCTTGCCGGAATTGCGATCGACCATGATCTGCTTGCCGGGCACGCCGACTTCGATGCTGACATGGAAAAGGTTGCCCTTGGCGTGCTGGCGGTTGACCGCCTCGATGGTCACCCGGCAGGAGGTGATACGCCCGTGAACCTGTTCAAGCTTGGCGAGTTTTTCGTGGACCTTTGCTTCCACCGCGTCCGAGTGATCCAGATTGCGAAAAGTGATTTCCAGGGGCATTTCCAGTGTCATTGGCATCCTCCACGATATGAAGTCTTACACGCGACGGAACTATCCTGTGTTTTTGATCTGGGGAGTGCAGTGGGACGGATCAATCCATCTTGCGTACTATCCTCTGAGACCTCTGACAATGACACGGATCACCTGGAGAACACGGTTAATTTCCGCAAACCTAATCTGCGAAGGAGAAGCGCCATGACTGTCAGCGGCGGCCGTACCCTCGACGACGTCGAGGCCCATATCGCCTACAACGAGAAAACGATCAGCGACCTCAGCGAAATGGTGGTGTCGCAGGGGCGCGAGATCGACAGGCTGAAGATAGAAATCGAGGGGCTTCGCCGGCAAATCCGGCAGATCGCTGAAGGCGAAGTCGACACGCTCTGAAGCGCGGGAAAGAAGGAGTCTCCCGGCCAACCGCGCGGCGGCGCAAGAGCCGGCCGGGCCCGGAAAACGGCAGCGCGCCTCCCTGCAATCAAATCACCCAGCCTAACCAACCACTTGATTTTTCTGCTGTAATTAAGGGTCTGCTAACAAAAAAATCGTACAACACTGGGGCATCATTATCAGCAGACGGATTCCTCCAGTGCTCCAGCGTCTTTCCATCGGCAAGAAGCTTGCCCTCATCACCATCGCCCTTTCCGTGGTCCTCGTGGCCCTGTCCACCTTCATGCTCTTCGAGTTGAAGGAAACGATGATTGACGGGCGCAAAGTGAAGCTCCGCTCATTGGTTGAATCAGCGACCAATGTGATCAATCATTACTCGCAGATGGAAGAGGATGGCGTCCTGAGCCCGGAGGAGGCCCGCAAGGCCGCCATCACCGCGCTGGCCGGTATGAACTTCGACGGCAAGAACTATTTCTTCGTATTCAATACCGACGGCGTTCTGGTGTGGCATCCGACCCGCCAGGAGCAGATCGGCGTTAACATGCTGAAGCTCGACAACGCGCAGGCGCGTCATAACTACGAGCTGTTCCTCGGCGCCGCCAACAACAACCCGAACCTGGAAGGCTACTCCGAATCTCTCGGACGGCGTCCGGGCTCCAAGGTGAACGACGCGCTGAAGCTCTACCTCTCTGTCAAGGATGCGCGCTGGCAGTGGATCGTCACCACCGGCGTCTTCATCGACGATATCGAGGCGCTGTTCTGGCAGCGCGCCGCCCTGTTCCTCGGCCTGGCAGGGGCAGGCCTGGCGCTCGGCCTCGCGCTTTGCTACTTCGTTGGCCGCAGCATCACCGGCCCGCTGAACCGCACGGTGAGCGCGCTGGAAGAACTCGGCGAAGGGCGCAACAACACCAAGGTGGAAATCGATCCCAGCCGCACGGAGATCGGTCGCCTGACCCGCGCCTTCAATCACTTCCGCGAGAAGATGAAGGAAACCGACGAGTTGCGGGCCCAGCAGGCCGTCGCCGAGAAGAAGTCCCAGGAGGAGCGGCGCGCCGCCCTGCTCGGCTTCGCCGACGAATTCGAAAGCTCCGTCGCCTCCGCCGTCGACGTGCTGGCCGAGGAAGTCCGCAAGGTCTCCCGCGCCTCCGCCGAGATGTCGAAGAGCGCCAAGGATTCCGCCGGGGGCACCCAGCAGGTGAACGCCGCCGCGGAGTCCACTGCCGAAAACATCCAGACCGTCGCCTCGGCGGCGCAGGAGCTGACCTCGTCGATCGACGAGATCCAGCGCCAGGTGCGCACGGTTCAGACTGTGGTCGAAAAGACCAAATCGCGCTCCAGCGAGACCCAGGACCAAGTCTCCGCCCTGGCCGAGACCGTCGAAAAGATCGGCTCGGTCGTCGACCTCATCAACTCGATCGCCGAGCAGACCAACCTGCTGGCGCTCAACGCCACCATCGAGGCGGCCCGCGCCGGCGATGCGGGCAAGGGCTTTGCCGTGGTTGCCGGCGAGGTCAAGGCGCTGGCCACCCAGACCACCAAAGCGACCGACGATATCCGCCAGCAGATCGATGTCCTGAACCAGGCCACCGGCGAGTCGGTGAGCGGCATGAAGGACGTCGCCAGCGTGGTGAGCGACCTGCTGGAAACCACCAGCGCCATCGCCGCGGCCATCGAGGAGCAGAATGCGGCGACCAGCGAGATCAGCCGCAACACCGAAGTGACCTCGCGCGAAACCCAGTCGATCACCAAGGCCATCAACGATGTGACCGCCTCGGTGCGCGCGACCGAAACCACGGCCCAGTCGGTCAGCGAGACCTCCACCGTCATGCAGGAGAAGGCCGAGACCGTCAGCCGCGAGGTGCAGAGCTTCCTGCAGCGCATCCGCGCCGCGTAAGACAAGGCACTTTCGAAAGAACCGAGGCCGCCGGCACCCTGCCGGCGGCCTTTTTCTTTTTTAAGCCCGCAAAAGCGGGCGGCGTATTCTAGGCCCGCAAAAGCGGGCGGCCGGGCCGGGCACCGGTCGCTTCGCCGTCCTGCCACACGCGGCGCCCGTTGACGAAGACCTGGCGGATACCGGTGGCCGGGCGTACCGGCGTTTCGTAGGTCGCCGCATCGACCACCTGGGTCTCGTCGAAGATCACCAGGTCGGCGAAGTGATCGACGGCCAGCGTGCCGCGTCCCTCGAGGCGAAAGCGCGCCGCCGGCAGGCCGGTCATCTTGTGCACCGCCTCTTCCATGGAAAACAGGCCGAGCTTGCGGGCGTAGTGGCCGAGGACGCGCGGGAAAGTGCCCCAGACCCGCGGGTGCGGATGGCTGCCGGTCATGATCCCGTCGGAGCAAACCATGGTGTGGGGGTAGCTGAGGATGCGCTGTACGTCGCGTTCGTCCATGATGAAGAAGATGCCGAGCGCCGGAATCAGGCGTTCCACCGCGTCATCCAGGTTGCACCCCCATTCCGCGGCGACATCGGCCAGATCGCGCCCGGCGGTCTCGGGAAACGGCTCCGACTGGGTGATGATGACGCGGCTGGCCTGGCGGTGGCGGCCTGAATTCAACATGGTGGCGCTGGCGATGTACGGCGTGGTGTCCAGGCCGACGTCCTGGCGCTGCCGCGCGCTGTCGATGATCCCCAGGGTCACCTCGGAGCGCCCATGGTTGGCCAGGCCGGCGCACTTGTGGTGCGACACGTGCACGCCGCAGCCGGCTTCGCGGCCGATCTGCAGCGTCTCCTCCAGCGCCTCGACCACCTTGTCGCCCTCGTCGCGCATGTGGGTGACGTAGAGCGCGGCGTAGTCCTTCAGCACGTCGGACACGCCGATCAGCTCTTCCGTCGTCGCCGCGCGGGCCGGCGGGTAGAAAGTGCCGGTGGAAAGCCCCAGCGCGCCTTCGTCCAGCGCCTGGTCGAGCTGACGTCGCATGGCCGCCACCTCGCCGGCATCGGCGGCCCGGCCGAGGTCGTCCATGGCGTTCAGCCGCAGCGTGCCGTGTCCGATAAGGCAGGCCGAATTGACCGCCGCCGGCTCGGCCGCCAGGCGGTCACGGTACTGGGAAAAGCGGGCAAACCGCGGACCGGCGCCATCGATGATGGACGCGAGCGGCGCCGGCAGCGGCCCCGTCGCAGTCAGCGGCGCAATTGAGAAGCCGCAGTTGCCGTTGATGATGCTGGTGACGCCCTGGCTGACCGCGCAGGTCATTTCCGGATCGCTCAGCACCGCCTCGTCATAGTGGGTGTGCGGATCGATAAAGCCCGGCGCCAGGATCTGCCCGGCGCAGTCGACCGTCTCGCCGGCCTGCCATGCGCCGGGGTCGCCAAGATCGCCGAGCGCGACGATGCGGTCGTCGCTGACCGCGACGTCGCCGGCAAAACGCGCGCTCCCGCTGCCGTCGATGATCTGCGCGTTGCGGAACAGAATGTCTACCTGCGTCATTGCTTGCTGGAAACCTTGCTTCGCCAGAGAAAAAGGGGGATCGGCGCCGGGATCAGCCGACTTCGAGGGACTCGGTCGTGCCATGCTTCGGTTCATCGCCGCACCACTGCGCCAGCAGATGGATCAGCACCGTCACGATCATGATCGGCACGGCGGCGGCCACCAGCAGCGTCGGGAAGTCGAAAGCATCGGCCATGGTGCGGGAATGGCGCACCAGGAAGCTGCGTTCGATGGTCATGTTGGCGCCGATGAAGCAGAACAGCAGGATCGGCAGCAGGTAGATCAGCACCGGCAGGGTCCGGCCGACCTTGGCGGCGAACAGGACGAAGCGGTTGGCGCTGTGGAAATCGCCGAACAGCGCCGGGTCGAAGCCGCGCTTGAACGACATGGTGGCGCCCAGCAGGCCGGCCCAGATCATCGCGTAGCGGGCGATCTCCTCGGTCCAGGCCGGCGGCGAGGCGAAGGCATAGCGGGCAACGACCTGTAGGATCACCACCGACACCAGGACCACCAGGAAACCGACGGTGGCCAGACGCATGACGCGGTCGAGAGCGTTGCTGAGGCGGACGATACCGCGCTTGAAAGTCATGACACCCTTTCCTTTCCGGTCATCCAGGACAAAGCGGGGCCGCCCACGGGGGGCGGGCGGCCCACCTTGAGCGCGCCTACTGGCGCACGCTGTCGAGGGCGGTCTGGTACTTGGCCAGGTCTTCCTCGTTGAGCACATCCAGGTAGATCGCCGTGGCGCGCTCCACCATCTTGTCGCGCTCGCCCGGCGCCAGTTCGGACACCGTCACGCCGGCTTCCTTCTGACGCTCCAGCACGATGCCCTGCCAGTCGGCGACCCAGGCGCGGTTGGCGGCGATGCCCGCCGTAATGGCCTTGTCGATGGTCGCCTGATCGGCGGCCGGGAGGCCGTCGAACCAGTCCTGCGACACCAGCACCAGGCGCGTCGACGGCGAGATGTTGGCCTGGGTGAAGTGCTTGAGGAAGTCGGTGTGGCCGGTCCGCAGCGCCGAGTTCGGCGGGTTCAGATAGCCGTCGGCGATGCCGGTCTGCAGGGCGTTGGCGACCTCCGACCAGGAAACGATGGTGCCGTTGGCGCCCAGCGACTCCTCGAACTTCAGCTGCTCGCCGTTCATCGCCCGGAACCGCAGATCGGACAGGTCCTCAACCGTGGTCACCGGATGCTTGGTGTTGTGGAAGCCCATGGCGACGCCGATGTAGTTGAAGCCGGCGATGCGGGTGCCGTTGGCGATCAGCGGCTCGTTCATCTGTGCCAGCAGGTCGGACTTGGCGATGACGCTGTCGAACTCGTCGGCGTCCTTGAAGAAGAACGGCAGTTGCACGCCCTTGACCAGCGGCGACAGGCCGAAGGTGGTACCCACGGACGCCAGGTTCACCTGGATCAGCCCCTGGGAGACCATGTCGAAGCGTTCCTTCTCCTTGCCGATGGTCTCGGAGGGGAACACGCTGACGGTAAAGTCACTGCCGGCAAGGGCGTCCTGGAAGCCCTGCACGAAGGCGGCCTCGGCGTTCACCTTGGGGTCCATGACGCCGTTGAGGGCGACCTTGACCTCGGCGGCCCCAGCGCTGGTCGAGGCGCCGGTGGCGACGCCCGTGCCAAGGGCCACCGCGAGCGCGGCGGCGATGACGGTTCGGGTTTGACGGTACATGGTTGAAGACCTCCTCTGTCGGTATTCGTTCGGGTTGTTCGTTACATGAGGCCGAGCGCCGTGGGCAGCGCGGTGCTGATCTTGGGGAACATCGTCAGCACGATCAGCAGAAACAGCTCGGCCAGGAAAAACGGGAAAGTGGCGCGGATCAGCCGCCAGTAGTTCATGTTCACAGTGGTCGCCAGGATCAGCAGCACACCGCCCAGCGGCGGCGACAGCAGCCCGATGGTGATGTTGAAACAGATGACGATACCCAGGTGCACCGGGTCGATGCCAAGCTGCAGGGCGACCGGCACGAAGATCGGCGCGAACAACGCCACCGCCGCCTTCACGTCCATCACCATGCCGGCGCCGAGGAAGATGACGTTGATCAGCAAGAGGTACTGGAGCGGGCTGAGGCCCCATTCGTTGACCAGGGCGGCGATGCGCTGCGGCCATTGCTCCAGCGCCGCCAGGTAGCTGAAGCTGGAGATCGCGCAGAGGATGATGAACAGGGCGCCCAGCAGCACGGCGGTGCGCGTCAGGCTGCCCATCAGCTTCTGCCAGGTCATTTCGCCGTAGGCGACGCCGACGATCAGCGCCGCGGCCACCGCCACGCCGGCCGCCTCCGCCGGCGTCATCACACCGAACAGGGTGCCACCCAGGATGATCACCGGCAGGGTGAGCGCCGGCAGCGCCTTCAGGAACGAAGGAATGATGCGCGGCAGGTCGTCCGACTTGCCGCCGGGATGGTCGTCGCGGTAGGCGTAGAAGGCGTTCATCGCCATCAGCACGCCGGCCAGCAGCAGCCCCGGCACGATGCCGGCGGCGAACAGCGCGGAGACCGACGTTTCCATCAGCGCGCCGTAGAAGATCAGGATGACGCTGGGCGGGATGATCGGCCCGATGATCGACGATGCACCGGTGATCGCCGCGGCATAGTCCAGCGGATAGCCGCGCCGCGTCATCTCCGGCACCAGGGCACTGCCCAGCGCCGCCGCGTCGGACACTGCCGAGCCGCTGACCCCTGCGAAGAACACGCTGGTCAGCACGTTCACGTGGCCGAGACCGCCTTTGAGGCGTCCGATCAGCGACATCGAGAAGTCGATGAGGGCGCGGGCCAGGCCGCCGTGGTTCATCAGATCGCCGGCAAAGATGAACAGCGGCATCGCCAGGAAGGCGAAGACGTCGAGCTGGCCGTAGAGGCGCTGCGGCAGCGCCGCCAGGTAGAGGGTGTTGCCGCTGAGCGCGAAGCTGAGCACCGCCGAGGCGCCGATGATGTAGGCGATAGCGCCGCCGGCCAGCAGCGCCAGCCCTAGAAACGACAATATGACAACGATCTGCACGGTAGTTGCGCCCCCTGACCCCGTGTTGCCGGGGATATTTATTGCGGAAAGGGGACCACATCGGACCTATTATATAAATGTAAAAATATTTCACATTCCATAGCATTTTGCTATGACTTGGGTTCCTTCACCCCAGCAGGAGCCGCCCTTGCGCAACCTGACCCTGCAGCGCCTTGAAGTCTTCAAGAGCGTCTACGAGGAAAAATCGGTCAGCGCCGCGGCGCGGCGGCTGAAGCTGTCGCAACCTACGGTCAGCCGCCACCTGCGTGACTTCGAGGCGGCCATCGCCATGAAACTCTTCGAGCTGGACAAGGGCCGCATCATCGCGACGGCGGAGGCCGAGGTGCTGTACAGCGAATGCATCTTCCTCAGCGAGGGCGTCGCCAAGGTCGACGCGACGATCCGCGCCCTCCGACGCGGCGAGGGCCAGCCGCTGTCGGTGATGACCATCGGCCTGCTCGCCCCGGAAATCCTGCCGGCGGCGGTCGAGGCGACACTGCAGAGCCTGCCGGCCCTGAACCTGACCCTGGATGCGGGCGCCGCCGACGTACAGATCCGCGCCCTGAAAGACGGCCGGATCGACGTCGGGCTCGCCGCCGGCAGCATCGCGCCGGAAAGCGGGCTGACCTTCCAGCCCATCGGCAAGGGCCACTTCGTCTGCATGGTGCCACTGGAGCACCCGCTGTCGCGCGGCGCGCGCTTCCCGCTGACCAGCCTGCGCGCGGAAGGTAACTGGATCAAGATGCCGCGCCGGCCGATCGGCGCACTGCTGGAAGACGCCCTGGACCGGGCCGGCGTCCCACCGCGCGGCAACATCACCGCCAATTCGCTGCTGGTGATGACCGGCCTGGCCAACCGGCTGCGCAAATGCGTGGTGGTCGACAACTTTACGGCCGCCGCCTTCAAGGTACCCTCGATGGTCGCCATCCCGGTCGAACCGCTGAGCGAGTTCACCATCTTCGCGGTGTCGCGCGCCGGCCAGACCCAGCGCAACGCCACCACCACCTTCGTCGCCAACGTCGAGGCGGCCCTGGCGCGCTATGGCAGCCCCACTCGGGAAGGCCCCTTTACGGCAGGTCCCGCTAAGGCAGGCCCCGCTAAGGCAGAATAACCTGGCGCACCGTGTGGCCCTCGGCCAGGCGGTCGAAGCCCTCGTTGATCTGCGCCAGAGTCAGGCGTTCGCTCATCAGGCGGTCGACCGGCAGCTTGCCCCGGCGGTAGAGCGCGATGTAGCGCGGCACGTCGCGCAGCGGCACACAGCTGCCGACGTAACTGCCCTTTACCGTGCGCTCTTCCGCCACCAGGCTGACGTGCTGCACCTCGAACTTATGGTCGGGATGCGACAGGCCGGCGGTCACCGTGGTGCCGCCGCGCCGCGTCACGCGGTAGCACAGATCCATCGCCTTCACCGAACCGGCCATCTCGAAGGCATAGTCGACGCCGCCCTTGGTCGCTTCGCGGATCGCGTCGGCCGCGTCGGGGTCGGCGGCGTTGAAAGTATCGGTGGCGCCGAGCTGGCGGGCCAGCGCCAGTTTGTCGTCCAGCACGTCGACGGCGACGATGCGTTCGGCCCCGGCGAGAATGGCGCCGAGCAGCGCGTTGAGGCCTACGCCGCCCAGGCCGACGACGGCGACGGAACTGCCGGGCGCGACGCGCGCGGTGTTCACCACGGCGCCGACGCCGGTCAGCACGGCGCAGCCGAACAGCGCCGCTTCCTCCAGTGGCAATTCGCGGTCGATCTTCACCAGCGACGGCCGGGCGCAGACCGCGTATTCGGCGAAGGCGGAGACGCCCATGTGATGGTGCACCTCCCGGCCGTCCAGGTGCAGGCGCCGGGCGCCGGACAGCAGGGTGCCGGCGCCGTTGGGCTGGGCACCCGGCTCGCAGAGCGCGGGGCGGCCTTCGGTGCAGGGCAGGCAGTGGCCGCAGCTCGGCACGAAGACCATCACCACGTGGTCGCCGGGCACCAAGTCGGTGACGCCGCGGCCGACCTCGACCACCTCGCCGGCAGCCTCGTGACCCAGCGCCATGGGGACAGGGCGCGGGCGGTTGCCGTTGACCACCGAGAGGTCGGAGTGGCACAGGCCGGCGGCGCCGATGCGCAGCAGTACCTCGCCCTCGCCCGGCGGATCGAGCTCCAACTCCTCCACCCTCAGCGGCCGGGATTCCGCATAGGGCCGGGGCCGGCCGATCTCGTGCAATACCGCTGCCTTGGTTTTCATCGTTCCATCCCTGCATGCCGCCGCTTTCCGGCTTGAGGGGCCCCTTCTAGCACGAAACGATGGCGGAAATGGAGAGCGGCCGGCCTGCGGATCACCCGGCTTCGCCGAAGGGTTTCACTGGGTGGGCTTCACCGGCCCAGGCTTTCGGGCCGCCTTGGCGCCCTCGTCCAGCGCTTCCACCTCGGCAACGCCGGCATCGGTTTCCATATCGGCCAGCTTGCCGGTCTCGTTCATGTAGTCGACCAGGGTCTTCTGCAGGAACGTGCTCTGCAACTGCAACAGTTCCAGAGGCGACTTGCAGGCCAGGATCTGCTCCATCAGGTCCAGGTCCTGCTGCCACCGCTTGCTCAGGAAGCCCGCCGACTCGTCGGCCAGTTTGGTCCAGGACTCCAGCCAGATTTCGGCGGCCTTGGCGTTGGCCTCCAGCAGGCTGTCGAAGCCCGCCTCCGAGCCCCCCTTCAGTCCAGGAAACGGCAGGCTCCAGGCCGACGGCGCGGCACTGCCCGCTTCGCCCTTTCCGGTCTTGGACGACATCGCATCCACCTTTCGCAAGAGGTCTGAGGTACACAAACAATGGCCCCCGGCCCCGTCAAGCTCATTGACCTGGGTCAAGACCGCAAGTCGGCAGCGGGCGCCTTATCGGCGCTGACACGAAACGGCTGAGGTTCAGCCCCGCTGGCCCGCCTGTAGATCAAGTCCACCGGCGGCGGCCAGAACCTCGGAGCGGATCGCCCGGGCGAAATACCAGGCGAGCAGACGCGGCGGCATGTACCGCATGATCCAGTTGCGCAGGGCGAAGGCCCGTGGCGTCGCCGGGATGAAGAGTGGCGCGATCTTGCGGCTGCGCGCCTGCAGGCGCTGGATGGAGGGCCGCAGGCGCGCCTCGTGGCGGCCCAACGCGGCAGGAACCTCCGCACGGGCCAGTTCCTGAGCCAGAATACAGGCAGAGGTCATTGCCATGCCGGCCCCCTGACCGGAAATCAGGGTCAGGCAATGCGCCGCATCGCCCAGCAACAGCACCCGCCCTTGCGACCAGCAGGGCATCTCGATCATCTCGAGATCGTCGAAGAACAAGCCCGCCTCTTCGGGCAGTTCGTCGAGATAGCGCAGGACCGTCGGGTGCGCGCCTTCGTAAGCGGCTTTAAGAACTTGGCGCTCGCGGCCCGGCGGCACCGGTGCAGACGCTTTGTCGCCCCAGGCATAGAGCGTCGCCAGGCGGCCTTCGGCCAGGGTGTAGAACTCGGTCAGGCGTCCCGGTTCGGCGTAAGAGAGGAAGTCATGGCCGAGCCCCAGGCCGTCATCCGCCTGGAATGCGGCACAGCGATAGCCAAGGGGGCGCACAAAGGACGCATCGGGACCGAAGATCTGGCGGCGTAGGCTGGAATGAACCCCATCCGCACCGATGACCAACTCCGCCCGGCAGCGGCTGCCGTCGCTCAAAAGGACATCGACACCGTCGGCATCCTGCGTGGTCTCCACCACGGTAACGCCGAAGCGGACCTCCACCCTGTCGTCCAGAGCTTCGTAGAGCACCCGCACCAGTTCGCTGCGGGCCAAGGTAATCCAATCGATATCGCCCAGCAGTTCGTGATAGCGGGCACGCCAGAGCACCTTGCCGTCACGGTCGAGGTAGACGTTCTCGTTGATGCACCGCTGCCGCTCTCCCAGCGCCGGCAAAATTCCCATCAGTCCGGCCACGTCGTAGCCGGGCCCGGACAGCCCCAGCATATAGCCGCCGCCGCGCAGGCCGCTGGCACGTTCGATCACCAGGGGCCGCCAGCCGGCCCGCGCCAGCCACCAGGCCGCGCTGAGACCGCCAACGCCGCCGCCGGCGATGACAACCGATCTAACCGTCATATTCCATACTCCGGTGAATGCGGCGGAAGACCGCCGGCAGCAGCAGCAGGCAGAGCAGCGCGCCACCGCTCGCCAGGGCAAAGCAGACTCCATAGCCGAGGTGCTGAGCGATCAGACCACTGCCAAGGCCTGCCACGACCGAGACCAGGGCATCGGCACACTGGAACAGTGTGAAGTCGATGCCGGCCTGACGCGGCGAGGTCCAGTCCATTGCCACGGTGTAGAGCGCGACAAAGGAAGCGGCAATGATCACCGCCTTGGCCAGAAACAGCGCGCTCAACAGCTCCGCCGACAGGGGGGCGAGCGCCGCGAGGCAGAACAGCGTATAGATGGCCACCTGCAGCCCCAGAAGAGTAAACAGGGTCGGCCGGGCGCCCCATCGGCGGATCGGCAGGCCGACCAGAACGACGCAGCTAAGACAGAGCAACGTGCCCAGGGTCCCGGTCAGGAAACCCAACTGGGCCGGTGCGATCCCGTTATCGATCATGAAAGGGCCGGTCATACTTTGAATCAGCCGCAGGCCAGTCTGACAAAGAACCACCGCGACGAGGCCCCAGCGGATCGCCGGACGGCGCAGCGCAAAGGCCAGCGAAGGCCGGTGGCGGGCCTGCCGCTCGGCATCGCCGGGCGGCTCGCGGGTCAGCAGGCAGGGAACCGTCAGCAGCAGAGCGGCGACGGCCATGGTGAACATCGCCGTCGACCAGCCGTACCAGCCGACCAGTACTAGGAACAACCCGGTGCCGATCATGATGCCGGCATAGCCGCCGCCGACCTGGACGACGTTGCCCCAGCCGCGCTGGCGCTGTTCCAGATGCTCGATCATGTAGCCGTCGCTGGCGATATCGACAGTGGAGGCCACCACCGCGATTGCCGCCAGTCCGACCAGAAGCCAGAGAAAACCGCCCTCCGGCGTGATCCAGGCCAGCGCCGCCAGCACCAGCGCCATGACCAGTTGACCGCTGACAATGATCTGGCGGGACCGCCGCCGTCCGTCCACTGCCAGACGCCAGCGCTCCACCATGGGCGACCACAGGAACTTCACCGTCCAGGGCAGCATGAAAAGCGAGACCAGGCCTATCATGTCGAGCGGCAGGCCGCTGTCGCGCAGGGTCGCCGGCACGCCTTGAAACATCACGGCACCGACAGTGCTCTGGATGGTGTAGACGCCGCCCATGACCACCAGCAGCCGCCCCAAAGGCAGGCGCACCGGCGCCACAGCCGCAGACTCCAGTGCGCTCATCAGAACTCGAACCGGCCGGTGACCCCGAAGACACGCCCCTCGCCCGCCGAGCTGAAGACGTCACCGCCGGACTGGTAGCTGTAGGTCCGGTAGACCTTGTCCGTGATGTTGTCGACGAAGAGGCCTAGGCTGATGCCGTTGTCCAACAGCAGATCGACGGCGGCGTCGAGCAGCAGATAACCCGGCTGCGAGAGGTCGTTGGCCTCGTCGAAGTAGGCGCGGCCAACGTAGGTTCCGGCAACGCGCAGGCTGATGTCGCCGGGCATGAAATCCTGTGGCACGAAGTAGCGCGCCGCCGCCTGGAAGGTATAGTCTGGCGCGAAAGGCACGCGGTTGCCGTCGTATTGCGTGCCGGTGTCCGGATCGCGGGCGTCGGTGAACTCGGAACGGCCCAGCATGGCACCGAGGTCGAGAGTCAGGTCCTCGGTGGCATGCACACGGGCCTCCAGCTCGACGCCGTAACTCTGAGCCTCCCCGGCATTGCGCAGGTACTGGCCGGTGACCGGACCGACATAGATCTGCTTGTCCTCGGTGAGGATCCAATAGGCGGCCGCCCCGGCCTCGACGCGGTCGTCGAAAAGGGCGCCGTGCCATCCCAGCTCGAAATTTGTCGAGGTTTCGGAATCGTAGGAAACCGAAACATCGTCGGACATCAGGGTGAAGGGCAGCGTGTGATTGAAGCCGCCAGGCTTGAAGCCACGGCTTACCAGGGCATAGAGCCGGTGGTCCTCGCTCACCTGCCAACCCAACGCGATCTTGGGCGAGATATCCTGAAAGCTGTCGTCGTCCTGGATCGACAGCGGCCCGGGTGCGACGCGCCGGTAGTCGATGCTGGCGTCCTCGTAGGACCAGCGCAGGCCGCCTGTCAGGTCCAGGCTGTCGGTCAGCACATAGGTGACCTCACCGAAGGCGGCATAGGACTGACTCTCCACCCGGTTCTCGGAAGTGCCGAAGAAGGCGCCGATCGCCGGCAGTTGCCGCTTGAAGTCGGTGTCCTGAAAGTAAAGCCCCATGACCCCGTCCCAGCGTTCGCCGAAACCGAATTCGAGCCGCAGTTCCTCCGCCAGGGTCTCTTGGAATTCCGGCGTATCAAAGCCTTGGATCAGCCGCTTGCTGATGTCGCGGTCCTGATAGGAGGTGACGCTGGTTAGAGTGGCCGCGCCAAAATCGTAGGCAGCGGTCAGCGCGTAGCTGTCGACGTTGCGCTTGATTTCGTTCACACCACCCTGCGCGCCGCTGTCGAAGTCCAGCCCCTCCAAGTTGGCCTCGGAGATATAGAGCTCCTCGTGGCTGACCAGTTCATCATGCTGGGCGGTCAGCGCCAGGGAGAAGGGGTTGTCTTTTGGCGCAAATTCCAGCTTCGCGCGGCCGAACCACGTGCGGCTGTCGTCGATGTCATCGTCGCCGGTAGCAACGTCGTGGATCTGGCCCAGATAGTCGGAGCGCCGGATGTCCAGTGCTCCATAGAGCATATCTTCGACAATCGGCACCGAGATCCCGGCATCCACCATGCGGTCATGGGTCGACACGGTCCCCGAGAGGCGCCCGCGCAACTCGTTGTCAGGCTTGCGGGTGATGACGTTGATGACGCCGCCGTGGGCATTGCGCCCGTAGAGCGTGCCCTGCGGGCCGCGCAGCACCTCGACCCGCTCCACATCGACCAGTTCCTGGGTGAGGTAGGCAGGGTCCTGTGGCACACCGTCGACGTAGACCTGAACCGCGGGATTGTAGAAATCCGGAGACGTGACGCCGCGCAGGGAAATGCTGGAGTAGGCCCGGTTGCCGCGCTTGCGGATGATCAACCCGGGGAACACCTTTCCCAGGTCCTCGACCGTCCGCACCCCAGCCTCGCGCAACTCCTCGCCGGTACGCACGCTGACCGCGCCGTCGACCTCGCTCAAAGGTTGCAGACGCTTGGTGGCGGTGACCTCGATGGTATTGAGCAGCACCGGCTCTTCCTGGGTGGCGTCCTGAGCGCCGACCGTGCCGGCAGACAGCCCCACAGCCAGGAATAGCAGCCCTGCCGGCCACCTGCAGCCCTTCGCCCGACGCCCCGCAGTCCCCTTGAATTCACTCATTCCCGGATATCCCCTTTTGTCACCAGCCCCTGTGGCGAAGCCCCACAACTAGCCGCCGGCGCACCGTCCCGCCGCCGCGATCGGGGCAGAAACAACCTCATTTGGGACTTTGTTGCGAAAGATTCTCACTTGCACTATCGTCGCCGCTTACCGCTTGGGACAGCGTTTGCCATGGATGACTCCCTGCCTGCCTTCCGCCTCGACGACAGCTACCGTCTGGTGTCGCTGGCCGACGACGCCGGGGCGGCGGGCTGGAACGCCAGCCTCCGCTCGGAGGAAATCGGCAAGGGCTGGCGCGTCAATCTCTTTGACTGCCACACCTTCCGGGACGAGGTACGCACCATCGAGGGGCCGGCGACCTTCAGCATCAGTCTGTTCATCAAGGGGACGGGCCGCCTTGCTTTGGAAAACGGGCCGGTGCTGGACCTGCAGCCGCGCTCACTCTTTCTGTTCCACGCGCCGCGTCCGACACGCGGACTGAACCAGATCGATGCCGGCAGCCATTTGCTGGGCGTCGATTTCCGATTCGCGCCAGCGTTGCTCGACAAGATCGGCCTGCATTCCCTGGGCTGCCTGATGCGCGCCTTCAACGACAACGGCAGTGTGCAGGACGCCCTGCTCATGCGGCGGCCGCTCGATCCGGTGCTCCAGCGCATCGCCGAGGAAGCGATCGCCTGTCGCATGAACGGAGCGGCCAGGCGGGTATTCCTGCAGTCCAAGGCGCTGGAAGTGCTTGCCCATGTGATCGCCTTTGTGGGCGATGAACGCGCGGAAGGCGCCATGGCGACCGCCAGTCTGACCCGCCGGGATCAGTCGCTCATCCGTCAGGCCGCGGAGACTTTGCGGGTGCGTTATAGCGAGCCCTGGACGATCTCCATCCTGGCACGGGAAGCCGGCATCAACGAGCGCAAGCTGAAGCTCGGGTTCCGGCAACTGCTAGGCCGTACAGTGCACGACCATCTCGAACGCACCCGCATCTCGGTAGCGCAGAATCTGCTGACCCACGACGGACTCGGCGTGACCGAGACGGCCTTGGCCGTGGGCTACAGCAACCCCAGCCATTTCGCGAAGATCTTCAAGCGCAGCGTCGGGATGTCGCCCAGCGTCTGGCGCCGCGCCGACGTGTAAGAGGAACATCGGCCAGTGCCTGGCAGTCTCGCCACCTCCCTTCTCCATAGGTTGCTGTCGTCGGCGGGCCTGCTGGTCGCCGTGTCCGTGGTCGGATTCGCGCTGCTGCGGCTGATGCCCGGCGACTTCGCCGAAGTCCTGCTCAGCGCCCAGATGGACGGCGAACTCCCGAGCGCCGAGGCCCTGGCGGCCTACGCCGCCGACCAGGGCTTCGACGATCCGCTGCCGCTGCAGTATCTGCGCTGGCTCGGCAACGCGCTGACCGGCGATCTCGGCGTCTCGCTGATCACCGGCGACGCGGTCACCCAGGAGGTCCTGCTGCGGCTCGGCAACTCCTTCATCCTGGCCTTTGCCGCACTGACGCTGTCGCTCGTCATCGCCCTGCCCCTCGCCCTGGCCACCGTGCGCTTCCGCAACGGCCTGTTCGACCGCCTGAGCGCCGCGGTGGCGGTGCTCGGCATGTCGATCCCCAATTTCTGGTACGCACTGCTGCTGGCCCTGGTGTTCTCGCTGACCCTTGGCTGGCTGCCGTCCTCCGGTTACGGCACCTGGCAGCACGCCGTGCTGCCGACCCTGGTCATCGGCACCTCGGTCTGCGGCGTGACGACGCGCTACATCCGCAGCCTGCTGCTGGACGAGGCCGGCCGTCCCTACATGCGCACGGCGGCCGCCAAGGGCCTGACGCCGCTCAGCGCCCTGCTGCGCCACGCCCTGCCCAACGCGGCCCCGGCCATCGTCACCCTGGCGGGGCTGCAGCTGGCGCGCATCTTCGACGGGGTGATCATCGTCGAGACGCTGTTCGGCTGGCCGGGAATCGGCCGGCTGCTGGTGGAATCCCTGCTGAGCCGCGACTTCCCCCTGATGCAGGCGACCTTCCTGGTCATCGCCGTCGGCTATGTGGCGATCAATCTGCTGGTCGATCTGACCGTTGCGGGTCTCGATCCGCGCGTGCGGGAGGCGGTGTGATGCCTGCCGGCCTGCGCCGTTCGCGCAGCGATCTCGGATACCGGCGCGTGGTGCTGCGCCGGCCGGGGGGCGTCACCCTGCTGGCCGTGATGTTTTTGCTGCTGGTGCTGTTCGGCCCCCAACTCGCCCCTTACGACCCGACCCTGACCGATATCCTGAACCGCCTCGCCGCGCCGGGCTGGGACCACCTGCTGGGCACCGATGCGATGGGCCGCGACATGCTGAGCCGCCTGCTGTACGGCGCCCGGCTCACCACCGTCGCCGCACTCGCCGTGGTGCTGGTGACCGCGGCCTTCGGGACTTTGGTCGGCCTGGCCGCCGGCTATGGCGGCGGCTGGTTCGACAGTCTCGCCATGCGCTTTGTCGAGGGCGTCTCGGTGCTGCCGGCGCTTGCCGTCAGCCTGGTCATTGCCGGCATCTTCGGGCTGGGCCTGAAGGCCGTCCTCATCGCGCTGGCCGCCGTCCACTGGACCGAGTACGCCCGCGTGGTGCGCAACCTGACCGTGGTCGAGCGCAACAAACCCTATGTACTGGCGGCCCAGGCGATCGGCGCGCCGGGCTGGCGCATCGTCGCCCGCCACCTGTTGCCCAACGTCGGCGGCCCGCTGCTGGTGCTCGGCGCCTATTCACTGTCCTGGGTCATCCTGGCCTTTGCCGGCCTCAGCTTCCTCGGCCTCGGCGTCGAGCCGGGCACACCGGAGTGGGGGCGCATGATCGCCGAGGCGCGCAGCCACATGCGCAGCTATCCGCGCCTGGTCCTGGCGCCCGGCCTTTCCATCATGGCTTTCGTCATCCTCATCAACCTTCTGGGGGACATCCTCGGCGACCGCTGGCGCGTCGACCAGGTGTTCTCCCCCAATCGCAACCAAAGGAACCCTTAGATGTCCCGACCCCCTCGCGCGCCCTGGCGCCGACTCCTGCCGATCCTGGCCCTGGCCGCGGCCACCGCGGCTGTGGCACTGCCCGACCCCGCAGCGGCTCAGGCGGAGCGCCGCGATACCCTGATCGTCGGCACCATGTGGGAATCCCTGCCGCTGTCCATGAAGCCGCGCCGCAGCCGCTTCTTCAACGAAAGCGAGATCCTCGACACCCTGATCAAGCTCGATTACGACATGAACCTGGTACCGGGCCTCGCCACGACGTGGGAGCGCACCTCGCCGACGGTCTGGCATCTCCACCTGCGCGAGGGCGTGACGTTCCACGACGGCACGCCGCTGGACGCCGCCGCGGTGAAGAACTCGCTGGAGCGGGTGACCGCACTGCTGCCCTACGCGGCCGATCTGCTGAACATCGCCCGTATCGATGCAACCCGGCCGCTCGACCTCGAGATCGAAACCAGCGAGCCCTTCGCCGCCCTGCCGAACCAGCTGACCGATGCCATCACCGTGGTCTACGCCCCCGGCTCCTTCGATGCGCAAGGCCAGTTCGTGACGCCGGTCGGCACCGGCCCCTGGCGCTTTGTCGACTACGTGAAGCAGGACCGAACGGTGGTCGAACGCTTCGACGGCTACTGGGGCAACGCGCCGACGCTGAAGAAAGTGATCTACCGCTACATCCCCGATCACAACTCGCGCAGCCTGGCACTGGAAACCGGCGAGATCGACTTCGCCACCAACCTGCCGCCGGCCGATGTCGAGCGCCTGGAGGCCGATCCCAACTTCAAGGTCTACACCGCGCCGACCGCCGGGCTGTACTACGGTGCGTTCAACACCGTGGGCGATACGCCGCTGGCCGATCCGCGCGTCCGCCTGGCGCTGAACGCTCTGGTCGACCGCGACATCCTGGTGAAGGGAGCGCTGGACGGGATCGGCGCGCCGGCCTACGAGTTCTTTGCCCCTCAGTTCCCCTGGGTCCCCAAGGGCGTCGAACCCTATAAGGTCGACCCGGCCGAGGCGGCAGCCCTGCTCACCCAAGCCGGCTATACCAAGCAGGACGGCCGGTGGCAGCGCGACGGCAAGCCGCTGACCCTGCGCATCCTCTCCTACTCCAGCCGGACCGAAATGTCGGCGATCACCGAGGCGCTGGCCGCGCTGCTCGCCAATGCCGGCATCGCCAGCGACGTGCAGCTGTTCACCTGGGAAGGCATGCTGGACCTGGTGCGCCGCGGCGATTACGACATCTCCGTCGTCTTCTGGACTCCGGAGATGACCGGCCACCCGGATCTTCACCTGAAGTCGCAGTTCCATTCCAAGGCGGAGATGAACTTCCAGGGCTGGAGCAATCCGGCCTTCGATGCGCTGGTTGACGAGGGCCGTACCCTGGACCCCGGCGCGGAATGGACCGCCACCTACCGCGAGGCGCTGGAGATCCTGCAAAAGGACGCCCCGATCCTGCCGTTGGTGCACAAGGTCTTCGTGGTCGCCTCCAGCGACGACGTCCAGGGCTACCGGATCCATCCCTCCGCCTTCTTCTTCGACTTCAAGAACGTCTCCAAGTCGGAATGACGCAACGGCCGGCGGGCGGTGGTTAGACACTGCCCGCGGGCCAGAGACCGGGAGCCCGCGCCATGGGGCGTTGCCTTTTCCTCAAGCCCATCAAGGGGGCCGGCGGCGATCTGCCCGACATCGGCGGCTTTGTCGAGGACGCCGAGCAGATCGACCACTACCGGCTGCACGAGATCACGCTGCGGGACTATGCAGCGCTGCTGCTGCCGGCCCACCTCGACCAGCGCTACTTCGGCAGCATCGCAGCCGGCATCACCACCTTCCTCGATGGCGGCGGCACCCTGGTGTTCAACGGCCACGTGGCCTGGCCGATGCTGCCGGAATTCAACCCCTTCGTGCCGCTGCCGCGCGTCAACCTGGAACAGCTTCAGGTGCATCGGCTGACCGCCCACCCGGTCTTCGAAGGCGTCGACATGCAGGACCTCACCTTCCGCCGCGGCGTCGCCGGTTTCTATGCCCGCGGCCACAACCCGCCGCCGGAGGGCGCCATCCCCGTGACCGGACTGGGGCCCGCGCGGGCGCCCTGCGACTGGGTCTACCGGCGTCCGGCGGGCGGGCGGATCTTCATGCACGCGGGCAACGACTTGTGGATGTACGCAGGCGATGCCTGCAGCGCCGCCCGCATCGTGCCGCAACTCTGCGACTGGGCCGGCGGCGCGGCCGAAGGAGACTGCTTATGACGCGGCTCGCCGCCCTCGACAGCGGGACCTACTACCACCACCGCACGCTCTACGAGGAACGCTACCGGCACTTCTTCGACGCGGTCATCTATGCGCGCCAACTCGGCGAGGTACGGCTGGAAGACTACGACATCCTGCTGGTGTCCTGCCGCACCGACCCTTCGCTGCTGCGGCCCCACCACGAGAAGATCGCGCAGTATCTTGCCGCGGGCGGGACCGCGGTGGCCATGGGCTCCACCGGGCCCCATCAATGGCTGCCCGGCGTCATCTGGCACGACAGACCGACGAACTTCTGGTGGTGGAAGGAGGGCGGCAGTTTGGGCCTGCAATGCGTCGACAGCGACCATCCGCTGTTCGGGCGCGTGACGCTGCAGGATGCGACCTGGCACTACCACGGCTTTTTCGATCCCCCGCAGGGTGCGCGCACCCTGATCGCGGCAGGCGGCGGCGCGATTCTCTATGAGGACCGGGTGACCACCCCCGGCTGCATGATCGTGACCTCGCTGGACCCGATGTACCACCACGGCAGCTACTTCATGCCGGCGACCACCCGCTTCCTCGACGGCTTCCTGCCCTACCTGAAGACCGACCACAGGCCGCGCCTCTAGCCGCCCGTCCTAATCACCCACCCTAATCGTAGGTGCGGTCGCTCAGCGGCTTGGCGTCGATCGCGTCGCGCAGGGCGGCCAGCAGGCCTTCCTCCGCGCGGTTCAGGTGGGTGTGCGGGTTCCACACCACGTAGATGTCGATGGCCGGCGGTGCCTCGTAGGGCGGCAACCGCCACAACAGGCCGTCGCGCAGATCGCGCGCCACCACGTGGATCGGCAGCGGGCCGATGCCGAGCCCGGCTATGATCATGCGCCGCACTTCCTCCAGATGGGAAGAATGGCCGACCACCAGGTCGTCGATGTCGTGCTGGGCGCGCAGCAGGGCGACGGGCCGCAGGGCATCGGCCAGTTGGTCGGTCTTGAAGGAAACCGCGGCGTGGCCCTGGAGGTCTTCCAGCTTCAGGCCGCTCTTGCCGAACAGCGGGTGCGAGGGGCCGCAGAAGAAGCCGAAATACTCGCGGTAGATCATCTTGTATTCCAGCCGCGGCGAGGGCTTGTGGACCAGGCAGAGCCCGAAGCTGGCGGATTTCTCCAGCACCGCGCGGGTCACCTCGGCCGAGGTGTCGACCTCGATCTCGTAGGTCGCCTTGGGATTTTCCACATGGAAGGCGGCCAGCACCTCGTCGTAGATCGGCGAGATCACGTGGCTGGCCATGGCGATGCGCACGTGGCCAGTGATCTCGTCCTTGATGTCGCGGGTCAGCACCGCCACACGGGCGACGTTGCCGTAGATCTCGACGCACTCGCGGTACAGCACCTCGCCCGCCGGGGTCACCCGGAAGGTCGCCGGGCCGCGCTCGATCAGGCGCTTGCCCAGCCGGGTTTCCAGGCGTTTCAGGGCATGGCTGATGGTCGGCTGGCGCAGATAGAGACGCTTGGCCGCGCCGGTCACGCTGCCTTCCTGCACCACGATCATGAAGGTGCGCAGCAGGTTCCAGTCCAGCTCCCGCGCCAGGCGTTCGCCCGTATCTTTCAGCATGGCGGCGTCGCTATCGCCCTATCATTAATTTCATCTATGACCCTTATAGCACTTATCTATTTGCACAATGAAGGGCGAAGGCAAAGACTGACCGTCGAATTCCCGGCAACCCCGCCGAAAACCTCTTAGATAACAAGGCGGGGGCCAGAGAGGCTTGTTAAGGGACCCCATGTCAGCAAACGACGCCGATGCGCCGGGGGCGCGTCCGTGGCTCCTCATGTCGCCGGCCCTGGCCGCGGTGACCCTGCTGCTGGTCGTCCCGGTCTGCTTCATCGTGGTCTATTCCTTCTGGCTGCGCACCGCCGCCGGCGGCGAACAGGTGGGCTTCTTCCTCGACAACTGGGCCGAGGTGCTGACCGACGCTTTCTACCGCGACATCCTGATCCAGACCCTGCGCATCGCCGCCATCTCTACCGTGCTCTGCATTCTGCTGGGCTACGTCCCCGCGTATTTCATCGCCCGCTCGACCACGCGCCACAAGGCGGTGCTGATCCTGCTGCTGATGCTGCCGTTCTGGATCAGCTACATCATCCGCACCATGTCATGGATCAACATCCTGGGGGTCAGCGGCGCCCTGAACGTCTTTCTGCTGTGGACCGGCATCATCAGCGAGCCGCTGCAGATCCTCTACAACGAGGGCACGGTGATCCTGGGGCTGGTGCACTTTCTGCTGCCCTTCATGATCCTTAACATCTACGTCAGCCTGGACGGCATAGACCCCAACCTGACGGACGCGGCGCGCTCGCTGGGCTGCACCGCCTGGCAGGCCTTCCGGGAAGTGACCCTGCCGCTCTCGGTGCCAGGGCTCGCCGCCGGCAGCCTGCTGTGCTTCGTCCTGGGCGCCGGCACCTACATCACGCCGATGATCCTGGGCGGCCCCCGCGACGCCATGTTCGCCAACCTGGTGTTCGAGGCGATCATCACCCAGCTCAACTGGCCGCTCGGCTCGGCCCTGTCGCTGGCCCTGCTGGCCGTCCTCGGCGCGGTGGTGATGCTCTACACCCGCTATGCCGGCATCAACCAGCTGGCCAAGAGCTTCCGATGAGCATGGTGTTGCAACTTTTCAGCGGCTGGAGCCTGATCCGCGCCTTCACGGTGCTGGTCTACCTCTTCATGTTCCTGCCGGTCGCCGTGGTGGTGCTGCTGGCCTTCAACGCCAACCAGTTCGGCAGCTTCCCCATGGAGGGCCTCAGCCTGCGCTGGTTCGTCGCGCTGTGGCACAACGACGCCATCGTGCGCGCCTTCAAGACCTCGGTGCTCCTCGGGTCGCTGACGGCGGTGGTCTCGACCACCATCGGCGTCATGGCGAGCCTCGCCCTGGTACGTTTCGACTTCCGCGGCAAGGGCCTGATCACCACCGCGATGATCGCACCGATCCTGGTGCCGGAGGTGGTGCTGGCGGTGGCGCTGCTGCTGTTCCTGCGCTGGCTGGAGATGCCCAAGAGCTTCCCGCTGCTGTTGCTCGGCCACGTCATCTTCACCCTGCCCTTCGTGGTGCTGATCGTGCAGGCGCGCCTCGTCGCCGTGCGCCGCGAATACGAGGAGGCGGCCATGAGCCTGGGCGCCAACGCCTTCCACACCTTCCGCGAGGTGACCCTGCCGCTGATCATGCCGGCGGTCTTTGCCGGGGTCATCTTCGCCTTCACGATTTCCTTCGACGACGTCACCGGCACCCTGTTCTGGAAGCCGGGCGGCGTCGAAACGGTGCCGACCCAGATCTTTGCCATGCTGCGCAACTCGATCAGCCCGGAAATCAACGCGCTGGGTGCGGTGATGGTGGTGATCACCGTTGCCGTGCCGCTTATCGGCGCGGCGCTGGCCCGCCGCATGGCCGCGGCATTGAAATAGACAATCAGCCAATGAACACGAACATCAAACCAGGGAAAGGTATGGGAGATGGATGAAACCACTCGCTATCAACGACTGCTCGAACGATTCCGCAACGGCGACCTCGACCGCCGCACGTTTCTGACACTGCTGGGGGCCGCCAGCCTGACCGCCGGCCTGACCGGCGGCCCGCTGAAGGGCCTGCAGCGCCAGGCCTTCGCCGCGACGCCCGACAGCGTGCGCTTCGACGGCTGGGGCGGCGTCGTCTCGGAGGCCTTCCGCAAGCACGCCTTCGACCCCTACACCGCCAAGACCGGCATCACGGTGATCGACGGCACCTTCGCCAGCGGCGACGAGTACCTGAACCGCGTGAAGGCCGGCCAGGAAGGCGAATACAACATCTTCCACGCCTCGGGCGTGTTCGATTACGCCCGCTACGTGAACCTGGGCTACGACGTGGTCCTGAACGAGGACAACATCCCGAACCTGAAGTACGTCATGACGGCGCTGATGGAGCCCTTCCGCAAGGTCACCGGCGGCAAGCTGTCGGCCGCGCCCTACGACTACGGCACCACGGGCCTGGCCTACAACACCGACAAGATCTCCAAGGAGGAGATGGCGGAAAAAGGCGCCAAGATCCTGGTCGATCCCAAGTACAAGGGTAAGATCGGCGGCTGGGGCGACTGGCGCACGCGGATCTGGTACGGCGCCCTGGCGACCGACCAGAACCCCAACGACATCAAGGATATGGATGCCGTATGGGACGCCATCCGCGCGCACCGCGACCTCGCGCTGAAGTATTGGGGCTCCGGTGCCGAGCTGATGAGCCTGCTGGCCGAAGGCGAGATCTATGTGACAGAAGGTTGGTCCGGGCGCATCGCGGCGCTGCAGCAGCAGGGCCATCCGATCGCCTACTACGACGCCCCGGGCAGCTACGCCTGGCAGGAATGCCTGATGGTGCTGAAGGGCAGCCCGCTGGAAGCCTGCGAGGAACTGCTGAACTTCATGCTGGAGCCGGACGTCTCCATCGCCGTCGCCGAGGGGCAGAACTACCCGCCGGCGCTCGACCCGACCAAGGTCGATCTCGGTGAGAAGATCCCGACCCTGCCGGCCTTCGATCCGACCGGCAAGCTGACCAACCTGACCTTCGCCGATCCGGCCTACTGGAACGGCCACGAAGCCGAATGGTCGAAGACCTTCGGCCGCGTGCAGAAAGGCTATTGAGGAAAAGCACACTGTCGTCCCGGGGCTTGTCCCCGGGACCCATTGGCGTCAGCGTGAAGTATGCCCTGCGAGATTTGCATCCTAACCAGCCACCGATGGCGCGCTTCGACCATGGGTCCCGGCAACAAGTGCCGGGACGACACCCTTGGCGGGGCAACCGCTGGTGGCCATTGCCTGAGGGGTGTCAGCACAGCCACCCTCCCAGGCCGGAGATTTGATCAATGAGTGATGGCAAGCCGGTCGTCGAACTGCGCGAGGTGGCGAAGCGCTACGGCAGCTTCACCGCGGTGCAGCCGATGGACCTCAGTGTCGATCCCGGCGCCTTCGTCACCCTGCTGGGCCCGTCGGGCTGCGGCAAGACCACGACCCTGCGCATGGTCGCCGGCCTCGCCGCGCCCAGCGCCGGTGACATCCTGATCAAGGGCGCGCGCGTGAACGACGTGCCGATCCACAAGCGCAACCTGGGCATCGTGTTCCAGAACTACGCGCTGTTTCCCCACAAGACCGTGTTCGACAACGTCGCCTTCGGCCTGAAGTACCGCAAGGTGGCGAAGGCCGACATTTCCGGGCGGGTCGCCCGCGCGCTGGACCTGGTCCGGCTGCCGCAGATGGCCGACCGCTTCCCCAACCAGCTTTCCGGCGGCCAGCAGCAGCGTATCGCCCTGGCCCGCGCCATCGTCGTCGAACCCGACGTGCTGCTGCTCGACGAGCCGCTGTCGGCGCTGGACGCCAACCTGCGCGAGGAGATGCGCGTCGAGCTGAAGAAAATCCAGCATCAGCTCGGCATCACCACCCTGTTCGTCACCCACGACCAGTCGGAGGCCCTGGCGATGTCCGACAAGATCATCGTCATGAACCAGGGCCGCATCGAACAGGCCGCCTCCCCGGAGGAAATCTATACCCGGCCGGCCTCCGAGTTCGTCGCCCGCTTCCTCGGCAACTCCAACCTGCTGGACGGCTGCGTCCTGGGACGCACCGGCGGCCGCCTGAGACTTGCAGTGCCCGACCTCGGCGAGGTGCTGGCCGACCCGGAGGGGGTGGCGCCCGGCGCGCCCGAGCCGCGCGACGGCGATGCCCTGCGCCTGGTGATCCGTGCCGAAAAGCTGCAGCTTACCAACGGTGCGGGCGCAGACGATACCGACTCGACCCGACTTGCCGGGCGCATCGAGGCTGTCGATTATCAGGGGCAAGCGGCCCGCTACTTCGTCACTGTCGGCGGCCACAGCCTGCAGGCGATCAACGCCATCGACCAACGGCCCTTCGCCCAGGGCGACGACGTTTCGGTCCGGCTGCGGGCGCGCGATATCGTGCTGCTGCCGCACCCGCAGTAACCCCTTTCAGAGACAACCGCCATGACCGTGAGCACCGCAACCGCCGCTGAAACGCGCGAGCCGTCGAACCTCTTCTATCAGACCCGCAGCCGCCGGCCGCTGGTCGCCCGCGCCGAGGGCATCTATTTCTGGGACCGCGGCGGCAAGCGCTACATCGACGGCTCCAGCGGCGCCATGGTCGCCAACATCGGCCACAGCAATCCGCGCGTCCTGGCCGCCATGCGCCGCCAGATGGATGAGGCGACCTTCGCCTACCGCCTGCACTTCGAGAACGAGGCGGCGGAGACTCTTGCACGGCGGATCGCTAAACGCATGCCGGCGCAGCTGGACCGGGTGTTCTTCGTCTCCGGCGGGTCCGAGGCCGTTGAGTCCTGCCTGAAGCTGGCACGGCAGTACGCCATCGCCGCGGGCCAGGGCAGCCGTTACAAGATCATCTCGCGCTATCCCTCCTACCACGGCGCCACCCTGGGCGCCCTGGCGCTGACCGGCTACGCGCCGATGACCGCGCCCTTCGCGCCGATGATGCGCGAGATGCCGAAGATCCCGGCGCCGACCTGCTACCTCGACCACGATGACCTGGATTGGAACGCCCGCGGCCTGCGCTATGCCGAACTGCTGCGCGACGAGATCCGCCGCCAGGGGCCGGAGACCGTGCTGGCCTTCATCATGGAGCCGGTCGGCGGCGCCTCTACCGGCGCGCTGGTCGCCCCCGACAGCTACTACGCCCGCATCCGCGAGATCTGCGACGAGTACGGCATCCTGCTGATCCTCGACGAGGTGATGAGCGGCGTCGGGCGCACCGGCCGCTTCCTGGCCGCCGAGCACTGGGACCTGCGCCCCGACATCGTCGCCATGTCCAAGGGCTTCGCTGCCGGCTATGCGCCGCTGGGGGCCATGGTGGCCGACCGCCGCCTGGTCGAACCCGTTCTGGACAAGGGCGGTTTCATCCACGGCTACACCTACGCCGGAAACCCGCTGGCCTGCGCCGCGGGTCTGGCCGTGCTGGACGAGATCGAAACCGACGACCTGATGGGCAACGCCGCGCGCATGGGGGCCCTGCTGAAGCTCAGGCTGGCCGAGCTGATGGAGCGTTTCCCCTTCATCGGCGACGTGCGCGGCCTCGGCCTGCTACTGGCCTTCGAGCTGGTTGCCGACCGCGACTCGATGCAGCCGCTGCCCAAGGAGCTGAACGCCTATAACCGCCTGGTCGACATCGCCTACGACAAAGGCCTGATCATCTATTCGCGGCGCACCCGCGGCGGGTTGGACGGCGACCACTTCCTGGTCTGCCCGCCGATGATCGTCACGGAAGCGCAGATCGGCGAGATCATGGCGCTGCTGACCGACAGTCTCACCGCCTTCGCCACCGAAGCCGGCCTGCCCCAATCCGGGGGTGCGTAAGCAAGGTCATGGCCTCCAACAAAGTCATCATCACCTGCGCGGTCACCGGCTCCATCCACACCCCGACCATGAGCCCGCACCTGCCGGTCACCGCCGACGAGATCGCCGAACAGGCCGTCGCCGCCGCCGAGGCCGGCGCGGCGATCCTCCACCTCCACGCGCGCAACCCCGGGAACGGCAAGCCCTCGGCCGACCCCGCCGACTTCATGGCCTTCCTGCCGCGCATCAAGCAGTCCTGCGATGCGGTGGTGAACATCACCACCGGCGGCAGCGCGCAGATGACCCTGGACGAGCGCCTCGCCGCGCCACTGCAGGCCCAGCCGGAGATGTGCTCGCTGAACATGGGCTCGATGAACTTCGGCACCTTCCCGCTGGCGCGGCGCTACAAGGAGTGGAAACACGACTGGGAGCCGGGCTTCCTGGCGGCCTCCAAGGATGCCATCTTCAAGAACACCTTCACCGACATCGAGAGCGTGCTGGAACGCCTGGGCGAAGGCTGCGGCACCCGCTTCGAGTTCGAATGCTACGACACCGGCCACATCCAGACCGTCGCCTTCTACCTGGCCGAGGGCCTCATCAAGGCGCCGATCTTCCTGCAGTTCGTGCTCGGCGTGCTGGGCGGCATCGACGCGGCGCCGGAGCAGCTCATGCACATGAAGGCGACGGCGGACCGCCTGCTGGGCGACGCCTACCGCTTCTCCGTGCTGGCCGCCGGGCGTCACCAGATGCCGCTGGGCACCCTGGGCGTCATCCTGGGCGGCAACGTGCGCGTCGGCCTGGAAGACAGTCTCAGCATTGGACGCGGCGAACTGGCCGAAAGCAATGCCCAGCAGGTTGCCAAGATCCGCCGCATCGTCGAGGAACTGGGCCACGAGATCGCCCGGCCGGACGAGGTGCGCGAGACGCTGGCCCTCAAGGGCGGCGACCGGGTGGCCTTCTGATGGCCCATGACATCACCGTTCGGCTGGCCGGGCGCGACGATGCCCCGGCGGTCTACGGGCTGATCGTCGACCTGGCCCGCGCCCGCGATGCGATGCACAAGGTGACCTCCCGCGTCGAGGACATCGCCCGCGACGGCTTCGGCGACGATCCTGCCTTCGAGGCGCTGATCGCCGAGCTGGACGGCAAGCCCGTCGGCCTTTGCCTGTTCTTCGGCAGCTATTCCACCTGGCGGGGCCAGCGCGGCATCTACGTTCAGGACCTGATCGTCGCCGACAGCGCGCGCAGCCTGGGCGTCGGTCAACGGCTGCTCGCCGCGATGGCCGCCCTTGCCCGGGCCCGCGGCGCGGGCTACCTGCGCCTCTCGGTCGATGACGACAACATCCGCGCGCAGACCTTCTACCGGCGCTGCGGTTTCCGCCACTCGGAACCGGAACAGATCTACGTGCTGGACGAGGACGATTTCGCAGCGCTGGCGGACAGCGTGAAGGAGACGCAAGCATGAAGGTGTTCTGCGCCGCAGAACGGCAGAAGGTTCACTACCCCAAAAGCTTCCTGGTGAACGGCGCCCCGCAGCCCAACCCGGAAGTGCCGGGACGCGTCGACGCCCTGCTCGCCGCCGCCAGGGCCGGCGGCCACGACATCGCCGAACCGGCGGACCACGGCCTCGGCCCCATCGCCGCCGTACACACGCCGGAGTACGTCGCCTTCCTGCAACGCATCTACGAACGCTGGGCACGCATCCCCGGCGCCTCGGCCGAGGTCATTCCCAACATTCACCCGGACCGCCGCGGCGCCAGCTATCCGCTCTCCGCCGTCGGCCAGGCCGGCTACCACATGGCCGACACCGCCTGCCCCATCGGCCCGGACTCCTGGGAGTCGATCCGCTGGAGTGCCAACACCGCGGCTTCCACCGCGCAGTCCGTCCGCGACGGCGCGCGGTCGGCCTATGCGCTGTGCCGCCCGCCGGGGCATCACGCCTTCGCCGACCTGGCCGGCGGCTTCTGCTTCGTGAACAACACCGCCGTCGCCGCTACGATGCTGCGACAAAAGTACGACCGCGTCGCCATCGTCGACGTCGACCTGCACCACGGCAACGGCACCCAAGGGATCTTCTATGAACGCCCCGACGTGCTGACCGTGTCGATCCATGCCGATCCGATCCGCTTCTACCCGTTCTTCTGGGGCCATGCTCACGAGCGCGGCGAAGGGGCCGGCCTCGGCTATAACCTGAACCTGCCGCTGCCGCGCGGCTCCCAGGACGACGCCTTCCTGGCCGCCCTCGACCGCGGCCTGGAGGCAGTCACTGCCTTCGCCCCCGGCGCCCTGGTGGTGGCCCTCGGCCTCGACGCTTTTGAAGGCGACCCCTTCGGCGGCCTCGCCGTCTCGACCCCCGGTTTCGGGGAAATCGGCAAGCGCCTCGCCGCCCTCGGCCTGCCCACCGCGATCATCCAGGAAGGCGGCTACCTCTGCGACGCCCTGGGCGACAACCTGAAGAGCTTCCTGGCGGGGTTCGAGGCGGGCTGAGGGCCGGACCCGCCGCATGGGTCCGTGACGGGCCGAATTCGGGAATCTATACTCGCTGCGAAAACCATCAGGCGAGTCGATGTCCAACCGAAAAGTCTCCAAGGCGGCCAAAGTCCCTAAGTCTAAGGCTTCGGCGCCCAAGGCCCCCGAATCCAAAGCCTCGGCATCCGACAAGGACTACCGCTTCATGACGGCCCTGGAGCGCGGCCTTTCCGTTCTGCGGATCTTCCCGACCGGCAACCGGCCGCTCGGCAACGCGGAGATCGCCGCGGCCGTAGGCCTGCCCAAGGCGACGGTGACGCGGATCACCTTCACGCTGACCGAGCTCGGCTACCTGCGCTACGACAAGGAACGGCGAAAATACCAGTTGGGGCCCGGCGTCCTCTCGCTGGGCTACAACGTGCTGGCCCAGATGGAGATCCGCGATACCGCGCGCCCGATGATGCGTGAGCTGGCCGACTATGCCGACGCCTCGATCTACCTCGCGGTGCCCGACGGCACCGACATGGTCTATGTCGAGGCCTGCCGGGCGCCGACTTCCATGGTCATCCGCCTGGGCGTCGGCTCACGGGTGCCGATGGCACAGACCAGCATCGGGCGCGGCTATCTCGCCGCGCTGCCGCCGGCCGAACGCGACAAGCTGATGGAGCGCATCGCCAGGACCTATTCCAAGGCCGAGTGGCCGCGCATCCGCAAGGAAGCGCTCGGCGAGATCGCGGCGGCGGAAAAGCGCGGCTACGCCGTCACCATCGGCGGCTGGATCTCCGAATCCAATTCCGCCGGCTGCGCCATCCGCCGCGGCGACGGCTATCCGGTCTATGCCATCAACGTCGGCGGCCTCGCCTCGCTGGTGAACGAGCAGCGCATCCACGACGATCTCGGCCCGCGCCTGGTGAAGCTGGCCCGACAGATCGAAAAGGCCGCCATCTCGCTCGACTGAGCGGCCCTTCCCTTTCCCTCAAATCGACATGGCCTGACCGCCGTTGACGTCCAGGGTCGCGCCATTGACGAAGCCGGCCTCCTCCGAGGCGAGGTAGGCGATCGCCGCGGCGATATCCTCGACCCGGCCGTGGCGGCGCACCGGGATGCCCTCCAGCACCCGCTGGCGCTCCTCGGCGCTCTGCCGCTCGGCCAGCAGCCGCTCGACCCGAGGCGTCACCACCGCGCCCGGACAGACCGAATTGCAGGTGATGCCCTCCGGTCCGAATTCCTGGGCGATCTGCAGGGTGAAAGCCTGCATGGCACCCTTCGAAGCCACGTAGTTGGCGCCGGCAAAGAGGCTGCCGAAACGCCCGGCCTTGGAGCCCATGTTGATGACGCGGCCATAGCCGCGCGCCACCATGCCCGGCAACACCGCCCGCGTGGTGCGCACACAGGCGGTGACGTTGACCGCCATCACCCGTTCCCAGTCGGCATCGCTCTGTTCCAGGAACTTGAACGGCGTGTGCAGCGAACCGCCGATGTTGTTGACCAGCACGTCGATGCCGCCGAAGTCCGCCTCCAGGTCGCGGGCCGCCGCGGCGATCGCCATGCCGTCCTGCATGTCGACCACCTGGGTGCCGATGGCGAGATCTTCCTGGGCGGCCTCCGCGGCGGCTTCCTCGAGAAGCGCGCCGTCGCGGTCCCACAGCGCCACGCTGGCGCCCTCGCGCGCCAGGCGGAAGGCGACGCCGCGGCCGAGGCCGCTGCCCGCCGCCGTCACCAGCGCCCGGCGTCCCTCAAAGCGGCGCATAATCGCAGGCCTCGTGGTGACTGGCCTCGGGGTCGACCTTGGCGTCGATCACCACCGGCACGTCCATGCTGTGCGCCTCCTCCAGCGCGTCGCGCAGTTCGTCGGGATGGCTGACCCGCATGCCGTGCCCGCCCATGGCGGTGGCCATGCCGGCGAAGTCCACTTCGCCGAATTCGACGGCGATCTGCTTGTCGCCAAGATTGTCGCGCACCATGCCGAGGCCGGAGTTGTTGGACACCAGGAAGACCACCGGCGCCTTCTGCTGCACGCAGGTGGCGATCACCTGCAGGGTCATCATGAAACCGCCGTCGCCGGCCAGGCAGGTGACGCGCTTGTCGCGGTGGACCAGCTTGCAGGCCGCCGCGGCCGGCGGCCCCCAGCCCATGATGCCGGTGCCACCGGGCACCAGCAGGCGCCCGCGATGGGGCATGCGCAGGCCGAAGGTCGTCCAGATGCGATTGGCGCCGGCATCCAGCGCCAGGTAGTCGTCCGGGGTCAGGAAACCCTGCAGGCTGCGCACCAGGTCGGCGTGATGCAGATAGCCCTGACGCGCCGAGACCTGCGGCAGCACGCCGTAGCCGGTTTCCTGTTGCACGGCGGCGACGGCCTTCAGGCGCGGACCGCGGCGTTCCGCCGACAGGCCGATCTCGGTCAGCAGGTCGATGACATCGCGCACGTCGGCGGTGATGGCCAGATCGACCGGATAGACCCAGCCGGCGTTGCGCGCATCGATGTCGACCTGCACCAGGGTCTGCTCGCCCGGGCGCACCATCGCCGGGTCGCGGAAGCGGGTGTAGTCCGGCCCCATGCTGGCGCCCAGCATGATAACCAGGTCGGCGCGCGCCACTGCGACGTTGGCGCAGCGGTGGCCCCAGTTGCCGAGCATGCCGACGGAGACCGCCTGGGTTTCCTCGATGACGCCCTTGGCGTTGTAGCTGGTCGCCACCGCGATGCCGGCGCGGTCGGCGAGCGTTTCCAGCGCCGCGCCGCTGCCCGACTGCAGCACGCCGTTGCCGGCCACGATGACCGGGCGCTCGGCGGCATCGATCAGGCGGGCCAGTTCGGCGACCGCCTCCGGGTCCGGCTTGGACGGGCGGTGGTTCAGGTAGCCGGCGCTGCCGTACAGCCGCGGCGAGGAATCCTCACCCATCTCCTGGCGGATGATCGAGGTTTTCATGACCACTGCGGCCGGCCCGCGCCGCGGCAGGCTGGCGTGCTTCACCGCCATCTGCACGCCGTAGACCGCCTCTTCCGGCGTGTTGGCGTAGGTCGAATACTTGGTGATCGGCTTCAGGCTGGCCATGGCGTCGGCACCGCCGTAGTCGCCGGTCATGGTCTGGTAGACGCCCATCTGGCCGTAGCCGCCGTAGTCGGAGGTTTCGGTGAGCACCACCATGGGCGAGCCGGAAAAGTGCGCCTCCAGGATGCCGGCGGCGCCGACCGTGGTCAGCCATGGCCCCTGCCCCATCAGCACGGCGGGCTTGCCGGTCAGCCGTCCGGTGGTCTGCGCCATGATCGAGGCGATCCATTCCGAGCGCGTCAGCACGACGTCCAGTTCGTCGCGGCGTTCGTAGAACGCCGGCAGCGACCAGGTGACCCCCAGCCCGGGCAGTGTGAAGGCGCGGGTGATGCCCGCATCGATCAGCGTGTCGACGACACGCTCGCTCGTCTTGACCATGTGATAACCGTTTCTTTTCTCTAAGGAACAAACGTTGAGTGGATAGGGAAGCCGGCGCCGGGCCGATGGGTCAGCCGCCTTTGTCGACCTGGAAATCGTTGCCGGCACGGTCCTGGCCGCGCAGCAGCCACAGCGGGCGCTTGGCGTAGTTCATCGTCGGCGACACCTTGGCGGCATAGACCGTCGCCGGATGGTCGGGACGGCGGTCGTACAGCGCATCGCCCGGCATGTAGCGGATCGCATAGTCGGCGCGCCGCTTGCCGGAGGTATTCGGGTTGGAGCCATGGATCACGTAGACGTCGTGCAGCGAGACCTGGCCGGGCTCCAGCACGCAGTCCGCCGCGCGGCTTTCGTCCAGGTCGACGATCTCCTGCTTGATCGCGTAGTCGTCGCGCAACTGTACCGCGTGTTCCTGCAGTGCGTGCGCCTTGTGCGAGCCGGGCACGTAGCGCATGCAGCCGTTCTCCGGCGTCGAGCCGTCGATGGCGATGCGCAGGGTGACGGTCTTCAGCGGCGTAATCGGCCAGTACTGGCCGTCCTGGTGCCAGGGCACCGCCTTGCCGGCGCCGCCGGGCTTGGCGAACAGCATGCTGCCCCACAGGATGATGTCGGGCCCGATGACGTCTTCGACCATGTCGAGCAGTTCGGGGAATCGGCAGAAGTCGAGGAATTCCTCGGTGCCGAGGATCTGCGCCGACTGGCCCCAGGGATTGTGCGGGCCGGAGAGCTGCTCCGGGGGCACGTGCGGATGCCGCTCGATCAGGTCGTCGACCGCCTGGCGCATGCGGCCGAGTACCGATTCCGGCAGCCTGTAGTCGGGGATAACCAGCCCTTCCTCGCGGTATTGCTCGATCTCAGCCGAGCTCAGGCGCTTGCCCGCCATGGTTCGTTTCCTCCGGGGTTTTTTGTTTTCGTTGGCCAGATCGTGTCATTTTTGAAATTCAATTTCAATATCTGACATTATCGAAATTGAAATTCACTTTCAGAAATGTGATAGTCTGGCCCTAGCATGCCGGACGGCCGGGCAGATCCGACCCTCGCGAATGCCAATAAAAGGCACTGGGCAATACCGACACTGTCCCGGCCGAAGAAAACGACACAATTGGGAGGAATACATGAGTTTCAAGAATCTCGTCGCCGCAGCCGTCGGCGGCCTTGCCGCGCTTGGCCTGGTCCAGGTGACGATCCAGTCGGCCGCCGCCTTTCCTGACCGGCCGGTGACGATGGTGGTTCCCTTCAGCGCCGGCGGCGGCACCGACATCACCGCGCGCACGCTGGCCGGACCGATGGCCGAGGCCCTGGGCAGCGAACTGCTGGTGAAGAACACCGACGGCGCCGGCGGCACCATCGGCACTGCCGAGGTCGCCGCGGCCCGTGCCGACGGCTACACCATCGGCATGATGCCGGTCGGCCCGATGACCACGCAGCCGCACCTGCGCAAGCTGCCGTATTCACCGGAGTCCTTTGACTACGTCTGCCTCGCCTACTCCGCGCCGTCGTCGATCGTGGTGCGCAAGGACTCGCCCTTCAACAGTCTGGCCGACATGGTCGACTATGCGAAGGCCAATCCCGGCAAGCTGAACTTCGGAGTCCAGGCGATCGGCTCCATCCCCCACGTCGCGGGCTTGGGCCTGGTCGACGCCACCGGCATCGACATGGCCTTCATCCCCTTCAAGGGCAGCGCGCCGACCTTCAAGGCCATGCTGGACGGCAGCGTCGACATGTTCGTCGCCCACATCTCCTTCCTCACCCAGAACGCCGACCAGGTGAAATCCATCGCCATGCTGTCGGACGAGCCGGTCTCGACCGCGCCGGATCTGCCGACCGCCAAGCAGCAGGGCGTGGCGTTGAACTTCCCCATCTGGGGCGGTCTGGTCGCCCCCAAGGGAATTCCCGCCGAGGCGCGCGACGCCTTGGAGTCGGCCTGCGAAAAGGGTATCAACTCGAAGGCTTTCGGCGACCGCATGGCGGATCTGCGCATGCCCGTCTCCTTCATGACGGGCAGCGACTTCCAGGCCTTCGTGCAAGCGGAGTTCGCCCGCAACGCCAAGCTGCTGGCGAAAGCCGGCTTGTCGAACTGACCCGGCCCACCTGAGCATATGGGGAGCGGCCGGTACAACCGCCGCTCCCCTCACTCTTGGCGCGATTGAACGATATGGCCAGCAAGACCCCCCGCCTGCCGGCGAACGGCACCAGCCTTGTCGCCTGTGCTACCCTCGCCGCTTCGATCTTCCTGCTCTGGCACACCTTCGATCCGGTCTACGATACCGCTTACGTCTCCGCGGGCCGCGGACCGGTGTTCTTTCCCCGCATCCTGCTGATCATCATGCTGACGCTCAGCGCCGCGGTGTTCGTGCAGTCGGCGATCCGCCCGCGCGCGCCGGAGGCGGGCAACACCGCCCTCACGCGGCGCGATCTGATGTCGGTGCTGCTCGCCGCCGTGGCGACCGGGCTCTATCTCTATCTGATCTACGTTATCGGCTACCTGCTGGCCTCGATCGCGTTCAGCTTTGTCCTGCCCGCGGTCTTCGGCTACCGGCGCTGGGCGGTCACGGCGGTTTTCGCCGCGGTTTACGCGACCGCCACCTGGTACGTCTTCGAGATGGTCTTCCGCATCGTGCTGCCGAAGTCTCCCTGGTTCATCTATTTCTGAAGGTTCTCTGTCGATGGACGTCGCGCTTCTCGGGTTGGAACAGGTTCTCACCTGGCAGACCATGCTGGCGGTCGTGCTGGGCACCGCCCTGGGCGTCGCCGTCGGTGTGCTTCCCGGCCTCGGCTCGGTGGTCGGCATCACCATGGTGCTGCCCTTTACCCTGACCATGGGCCAGATGCCCGCCGTCGCGGTACTGCTGGGGATCTACTGCGGCTCGGTCTACGGCGGCTCGATCACCGCCATCGTCATCAACACACCGGGCACGCCCCAGGCGGCGGCGACCGCTCTGGACGGCTATCCCAAGGCCGCGCGCGGCGACGCCGATCTGGCGCTGGGCTGGGCCACCACCGCCAAGCTGCTCGGCGGCCTGTTCTCCGTCCTGGTGCTGATGCTGGCGGCACCGCAGCTCGCCGCCTTCTCGCTGAACTTCACCTCGGTCGAATACTTCGCTCTCGGCGTCTTCGCCCTGATCTGCATCGCCCAGGTGTCCCAGGGCTCGATGCTGAAGGGCCTGCTGTCGGGCGCGGTGGGCATGTTCGTCGCCACCATCGGCGTCGACCCGGTGATCGGCGACATGCGCTTTACCTTCGACAACTTCGCCCTCTCTGCCGGCATCTCGCTGATCCCCGCCATCGTCGGCCTGTTCGCCCTGTCGGAGATGTTCGTGCGCATCGCAGAGCGCTTTGCCCCCTCCGCCAAGGTCGACTTCAAGGTCGGCTTCAAGGTGCCGCCCTTCTCGGCCTGGCGCGGGCGTCTGGTCCTGCTGCTGAAATCCTGCCTCATCGGCTCCTTCATCGGGGCGCTGCCGGGCACCGGCGCGGCAACCAGCGCCTTCATCAGCTATTCCGAGGCCAAGCGCTCCTCGCCCAACCGCGCGCGCATCGGCAAGGGCGAACCCGACGGCATCATCGCGGCGGAGAGCGCCAACAACGCCGTCACCGGCAGTGCCCTGGTGCCGACCCTGGCGCTGGGCATTCCCGGCGATCCGGTCACCGCGGTGATGCTGGGTACGCTGATCGTCCAAGGCATCACACCGGGCCCGCGCCTGTTCACCGAGCATCTCGATATCGTCTATGCGATCTTCTTCATCCTCATCGCCGCCAACGTCGCCATGTTCGCGGTCGGGGCCGTCGGCGCCCAGGCCTTCACCCGGGTGCTGCGCGTGCCGGAATCGCTACTGATGACCGCGGTGGTGGTGATCGCGCTGCTCGGTGCCTACGGTGTGCGCGGCAATTCTCTGGACCTGGTCATCGCCTTCGTCGCCGGCATCGTCGGCTTCGTCATGCGGCGCACCGGTTTTCCCATCGCCCCGATGGTGATCGGGATGGTGCTGTCACCGATGATCGAAAACGCGCTGCGCCAGTCGCTGATGCTGACGCGGGGCAACTTCTGGGCCTTCTTCGAACGGCCGATCACCCTGACGCTGTTCGTGGTGACCGCCGCCATCCTGCTGTGGCCGCTGCTCCGCTGGCTGCTGCGGTCGGCGAAGACCCGCAACGATGCCCAGGGGCCGCAAACATGAGGGCCCCAAACATAAGGATCAGCACATGAGCCCGCTGAATGAGGACAGCGGACGTCCGCTTTTGCTGACCGGCGCCTCCGGCTTCATCGGTGCCTGGATCCTGCGCCGCGCCGTGGAAGCCGGCCAGCCGGTGATCGCCTGCGACCTGGCCCGCGACGACGCAGCCATCGACCGCCGGCGCTTCACGCAGATCGCCCCCGCCCTGTCCAGCAGCGCTCTCATCACCTGGCAGGCGCTCGACGTTACCGATGCCGAAGCGGTCTCCCGGACCGTCGCCCAATACCGGCCGCGCGCCCTCATCCACCTCGCCGCCCTGCAGATTCCGGATTGCGCGCGCAACCCGCGGCTCGGCGCCCTGGTCAACATCCTCGGCCACATCAACCTGCTGGAGGCGGCGCGCGAGCAGGGTGGGCTGCCGCTGGTCTACGGCAGCTCCGCCGCGGCCAAGCCGCGCGGCCCGGCCGCCGCCCCGGCCAACCTCTACGGCGTCTACAAGAAGACCGGCGAGGAAATCTCCCGCCTGTACTGGCAGGACCACGGCGTGCCGTCGATCGGCCTGCGCCCCTATATCGTCTACGGCATCGGGCGCGACCAGGGCGAGACCTCGGCGCTGACCCTGGCAATGCGCGCCGCCGCCCTGGGCGAGGCCTACCGCATCCCCTTCCGCGGCCGCTTCGGCCTGCAATACGCCGCCGACGTCGCCGAAGTCTTCCTGGGCTGTGCGCGGCGGCCCTTCGAGGGGGCCCTGCTGAGCGACATTTCGGAAGGGCTGGAAACGGTGGAGGAGCTGGTCGCCGCCATCGAGGCAAGCGTGCCGGAGGCGCGGATCACCGTTGGCTCGCACGAGCGCGCGGGGCCGGAGAACTTCGACGTCAGGGCGGCGCGGGATCTGCTCGGCGGCCTGCCGCGTACGCCGCTGCACGATGGCGTCGCGGCGACCGTCGCCGCCTTCCGCCAGGCAGCGCAACGTCAGGAGAAGCAAGCGGACCAGACGGCGGAAGCGCGCTAGACGTCGCGGCCAGCCCGTCCCGCAGACCTGCGGCGCCGCGTCGTTGGAACGCAGCGCCGCAAGGCATCATGAAGGCCTCACGCCGGAACGGCGCGCCTTTACAACTCGCCCTTTGCCATGGCGTTGGCGATGTGGTCGCTCTGGCGGATCGCCAGGGCGACGATCGTCAGGGTCGGGTTCTCGGAGGCGCCGGTGGTGAAGACGCTGCCGTCGGAGACGAAGAGGTTGGCGATGTCGTGGGTGCGCCCCCACTTGTTCACCACACCGTCGCGCGGATTCTCCGACATCCGGTTGGTCCCCAGATTGTGGGTCGAGGGGTAGGGCGGCGTCGGAAGCGTCCGCGTCGCGCCGACCGCATCGTATATGGCGGCCCCCTGGCGATAGGCGTGGCGGCGCATCGCCAGGTCGTTCGGGTGGTCGTCGAAATTGACGTTCGGCACCGGCAGACCGTACTGGTCCTTCACGTCGTGGTTCAGGGTGACGCGGTTGGTTTCCTGCGGCATGTCCTCACCGACCAGCCACATACCGGCCATGTTCTCGTAGGAATCCAATGCCGTAGTGAATTCGCGCCCCCAGGCGCCGGGGTCCAGGAAAGCGGCCATGAACGGCAGCCCCAGGGACAGCGTCTCCATCTCGTAGCCACCGACGAAGCCGCGCGAAGGGTCGTGGCGGGCCTCGTCCTGGATGATGCCGGCCATGGTGGTACCGCGCCACATCTTCACCGGCTTGTCGAACACGCCATAGACCGAGCCGGTCATGTGCCGCATGTAGTTGCGCCCGACTTGCCCTGAAGAATTTGCAAGCCCGTCCGGGAACAGGGAACTCGCCGAGTTCAGCAGCAGACGCGGGCTCTCGAAGGAGTTGCCGGCGACGCAGACGGCGCGCGCCTTCTGGCGGTGCTGCTTGCCCTCGGCATCGGCATAGACGACCCCCGTGACCTTGCCGGACGCATCGTGTTCGATCTGCAGCACATGGGCACGGTCGCGGACCTCCAGATGGCCGGTCGCCTCGCCGCGCGGGATGTCGGTGTAGGCCGCCGACCACTTGGCGCCCCATTTACAGCCCTGGAAGCAGAAGCCGGTCTGCTGGCATGACATGCGACCGTCGTAGTCGGCGGCGTTGATCGCCATGCGGCCAGTGTGCACCTCCTTGTAGCCGAGCTTCTTGGCGCCGGCCTCAAAGACCTTGTAGTTGTTGTTGCCCGGCAACCCGGCGCGCCCGCCCGTGCGGGTCACGCCCAGCTTGGTTTCCGCCTTCTCGTACCAGGGCGCCATCTCCTCGGCATCGACCGGCCAGTCCAGCAGGTTCGCCCCCTGGACCGGGCCGTAGGTCGTCTTCGCCTTCCATTCGTGGGGCTGAATGCGCAGCGACGCGCCTGCCCAGTGGATCGTGGTACCGCCGACCGCCTTCACGATCCAGGCCGGCAGGCCGGAAAAATCCTTGGCCACCCGCCAGTCGCCGCTGGTCGTGCGCCGGTCGAGCCAGGCAAGCTGTCCGAAGCTTTCCCATTCGTCGTTGATGTAGTCTTCCGGCAGGTAGCGGCCGCCCGCTTCCAGGGCGACGACGCTGATGCCGCGTTGCGCCAGCTCGTTGGACAGGACGCCGCCGCCCGCGCCGGTGCCGATGACAACGATGACGCTGTCGTCATTCAAGTCGAAAGGTGCGCTCATCGATCGTCTCCCTAGATCCAGTTGATGTCGTTGAAGCCACGATCGATATAGCCACCCTTCGAGTAGCTCTCGCCTTCGTAACCGAACAGCGGCCACACCGCCTTCTGGTTATAGAGGCCGGTGACCAGGCCACCGCGAATGGTCTGGAAGAAGTCGCTCTCTTCCATGCCGCGCAGGATGTCGACGCGGTTGCGCTCCCAGGGAACATCCAGATAGCTGGCAAAGCCCTTGCCGCGCGCCGCTGCATCCAGAAACGCCACGCCGGCTTCGACAATCTGGGCGGTCTCTTCGCTGTCGTAACTCTTGACCGCCGCGGCGTAGAACTGGTCCGCGACGTGGTCGTGCGGGTAGATGTCACGCGCCATCTGAACCAGCGTTGCCATCGTCTGTGGCTGAAGGTGCGTGACCTCCATGGCCCAGGCCGCGTCGGCGGCGGCAATAAATCGGCCGCCGACGACGAAAGCCCCTAGGGCAACACTTCGATTCAGCAAAGCCCGCCTTGTCAGGGCCGACTTGACCAGCCTTTCCGACATTTCAATTTCCTCCCATCCTTCATTTTGTTTTGTTGTTTATTGGTAGTGGCCGTGCCGTTGCAGCACTTCGATCTTGTATCCATCGGGATCGGTCACGAAAAAGAACCTGGCGATCAGCGCGTCGCCGTCGCGGAACGTCACCAGCTTTTGGGGCTCAAGCCCTTCCGCTTCGAAGCGCGCGTGCTCGGCCTCGAGGTCGTCCACCACGAAAGCGACATGGCCATAGCCGTCACCGTGGGAATAGGCGGCGTCGCGGCCCTTGTTGACGGTGAGTTCGATCTCCGCGTCCGTCTCGTCGCCGCGCAGATACACCAGCGTGAAGCTGTCCTTGTCCAGGCGACGCGAGACTTTCATGCCGAAGGCCCTGGCATAGAAATCGACCGAGCGCTGCTCGTCGAGGACCCGGATCATCGTATGAATAAGCTTCGTCACCCTGGACTCCCTGAACCGTTTCTCATGACATGGTTGCGCACAACGGCCAGCGACGGCCGTCCGTTACAAACCAGTACCATGCGGGGTCAGGGTGGGTGGTATTAGCCCAATACTACGCCCGTCGTTAGGCCCATCTTTAAGCCCATCACTAGGAACGAAGCCCCATTGGGCGAAAAATGGGGGCGGCGGTCAGACCGCGCGCGCCAACTCCGCGTTCGCTTCCGCAATCACGGGAGCCGGCTGTTCCAGATAGAGCGTGCAGGCGCAACGCAGCAGCGAGGCGAAATTGCTCACTTCGCCATGCAACTCGAGCGCTTCATCGTAGATCTTTGACAGCAGTTGCGGCGTGGAAAGGCCCTGCTTATCGGCGATGACGTTGAGAATTTCCCAGAAACGGTTTTCCAGGCGCACGCTGGTGGCATGCCCGGCAAGCCGGATGGAGCGCGTAACGTTCTGGTAATTGGCCGGATTCTGGCCGGCGAAGATGTGGCACATAGGCCTGACCTCCCTGGATCCAGCTTTGCGGTTTGCAGCCGGTATTTGTTTTTTTAAAGCCTACCCCCGCTTTTGCCGGATAGGCAACAGATTGATTGCAGGCGGTCAATCAAAGCAGACGCGGCCGCCGGATCACTCCGGCGGCCGCCCTTGAACTGCCGATCCGATGGGATCAGGAGTAGCGGTAGGGAACGCCGACCTTTTCCATGGTGGCGTTGTACTTCTTGAAGATCTCGATGACACGGGCCGCACGCGGGCTCGCCGACGCGAGTTCGTCCCAGAAACCTTCGGCGTCCTTCACCACCTGATCCCATTCGTTCTGCGGGATCGTGGTCAGCTCCATCTTGTTGCCTTCGGCGCGCAGCTGCGCCTCGCCGCCCCAGTACCAGACCTGCCGGTAGTAGTGCGACTGGTCGATGGTGATGAGGAACAGCTCCTTCAGGTGATCCGGCACCTTCGCCCAGGAATCGGAGTTGGCGAAGTACGAACCGCACCACGCGCCGGTGACGTTGTTGAGCAGCGCATAGTTGCAGACGTCGGCCCAGCCCACTTCGTAGGCCTCGGTGAAGCCGCACCAGGCGACGCCGTCCAATTCGCCGGTCTGGATCGCGACTTCCACGTCATCCCACGGCACGGTCACCGGGATCAGGCCGTAGCGGGCCAGGAAGCGACCGGCCGTCGGCACACCGAACACGCGCTTGCCGTTCATGTCCGCCAGCGAGCGGATCGGCTCCTTGGTGAAGATGTGGCAGGGATCCCAGGCGCCGGCACTGAGCCATTCGACACCCTCGACCTCACCATAGGCTTCCTTCCAGATCTCGTTCAGACCATAGCGCTGGAACAGCACCGGCAGGTCCAGGCTATAGCGCGTGGAGAATGGGAAGTAGCCGCCGAAATCGGCGATGTCGACCGGCGAGGCCATGGTGGCGTCGTCGCTCTGCACCGCGTCGATGGTGCCGTTCTGCAGGGCGCGGAACAGCTCGGAGGTCGGCACCAGCTGATCGGCGTAGTACAGCTCGATCTCCATCTCGCCGTTCGCCGCCTTGTTGAAGGCTTCGATCTGCGGCTTGATGACATGGGCGCCCAGCGGCGCGCCGGAATAGGTCTGCAGACGCCACTTGATCGGGCCGCCCTGCGCCTTCACGTAGGGCGCGGCCAGCGTCGAGCCGGCAACCGCCGCCGCACCGCCGATACCGGCATGCTTCAGGAACGAGCGCCGCCCCGTATTCATCGCCGGCTCCCCGATCGGCGTCTGCTTGACCGCCGACTTCGCGGCCTTCTTAGGTTGAGTCTTCTTAGACATGGCCTTCTCCTGTTTCATACGGATTCACTTTCTTAATCTCCCCCAAAACGTGACTTTTCGTTCTGACCCGAAACCTCACTTCCCGTAGGTGCGGCCCGTCCGGGCCGCCAGAGCGAGTTCGGGGAAGCCCGCCACACATACCGGCCCCAAGGATGCCTCTCCCTGCGTGCTGGGCGCGCCGCGCGCGCCGGACCGGTAGATGTTCTTCAATGCCCTCAACTTTCTTTGGTGCTGCCCTTCCCAGTGGGCGCAATTCTCGCTGCGCGCAATTCTCAGTGGACGCTACGCTCAGTGGACCGGTACCTGCGCCGCGGCGAGAGCCGCCGCCAGATCGTCCGCCGGCTTGCGGTCGCTGACCAGCGCGCCGATGCGTGCCAGCGGGCAGACCGCGAACGCCGCCCGGCGCTGGAACTTCGAGGCATCGGCGACCACGATCAGGTTGTCGGCGTTCTCCATCATCGCCCGCGCCACCTGCGCCTCGTCGAAATTGTAGTCCGTCACGCCGGCCGCCGCGTCCAGGGCCCCGATGGTAATCAGCGCATGATCGGCATGAAACGATTGAATCTCTGAAATCGCCGTCGGGCCGACGGTTTCCTGATTGTCGCCGTCGAAGCGCCCGCCGAGCAGGAAAATCACCGTCTGGTTGCCGCGCTCGGCCAGGACCGCCGCGATGCGTGTGGAATTGGTAATCACCGTCAGGCCGGCAATGTTGGCGATCTCCTCGGCGCACATCAGGGTGGTCGATCCGGTGTCGATGAAAACCGTCTCGCCCGGCGCGATCAGCCGCGCCACCTTGCCGGCGATGATCCGCTTGCCGACGGCATTCTGCGTCATGCGCTCGCGGAACGGCCCCTCCGCCTGCGCCCGCGGCAGCTTGGCGCCGCCGTGGAACTTCTGCACGGCGCCGGTTTCGGCCAGCGCGCCGAGATCGCGCCGAATGGTCTCGTGGGAGGTCTTGAAGCGGGCCGCCAGTTGTTCGACGCTGACCCGGCCGTGGCGCCGCACCGCCTCGGCGATCTTCTCCTGGCGCAGCTTCGGCGCCAGGGCCCGCGTCTTCGAGAGGCCCGTCTTCGAGAGGCCCGTCTTGGGAATACGTGTCTTGGGGGAGAGCGTCTTGCTTTTCAGCATCGGCCAAGCCCTGGACGGCCGGCGGCTTTCCGATCCCAAGCATCTATATCAAATGCCTGAATCCACAAAAAATCTTGGAACATACTGTTTCTATTGCATTTTATTAGAAACATATGCGAACCGTTCTGTTGACCGAAAGGGCAAGCCTGGGTACGGTAGGCGGCTGCCTTTAGCGGGGCAAGCCTAAAGTCCTGCCCCGTCCACCACGTGTCGCCCGCACCGTCAAGACGACCGTCAGCCTGAAGGACCCGGTTCGGCCATGTCCGACGTCGCGCCCGACTCCTTGCCCGGGTCTCTGCCCGATCCTTCGGCGGACGGCACCGAAATTTTCGACGTGACCGTGATCGGCGCCGGCGTCGTCGGCTGTGCCGTCGCGCGCCGCCTGACCCTGGAAGGGGCGCGCGTCGTGGTCGTCGAGAAGGGCGCCGACATCCTGGACGGCGCCAGCAAGGGCAACAGCGGCATCCTGCACACCGGCTTCGACGCCCCGCCCGGCTCCGTCGAGCAGCGCTGCATCGCCGCCGGCTACCGCGAGTACCTGGATATCCGCGCGCGGCTGAACCTGCCGCTGCTGGAAACCGGCGCCCTGGTGCTGGCCTGGACGGAAGAGGAAGAGGCCAGGCTGCCGGCATTGATGGACCAGGCCCGCGCCAACGGCGTCGACGATGTCGCCCTGCTGTCCCGCCGCGAGATCCTGACGCGCGAGCCGCAACTGGCGTCCCACCTGCGCGCCGGCTTCAGCGTACCGCGCGAGTTCGTCATCGATCCCTGGAGCGCGCCGACCGCCTACCTGCTGCAGGCGCTGGCCAACGGCGCGGTCTGCCGGCGCGGCACCGAGGTGCTGGGCGGCAGCTTCGACGGCCAGACCTGGCACCTGGCCTCGACGACCGGCACGCTGCGCAGCCGGGCGGTGGTGAACTGCGCCGGCCTTTATGGCGACATCGTCGATCAGCGCCTGACCGGTGCCAGCCGCTTCACCATCCGCCCGCGCAAGGGCCAGTTCGTGGTCTTCGACAAGGCGGCGGCGGCGCTGGCCCAGGCGATCATCCTGCCGGTGCCGACGGCCAAGACCAAGGGCGTGGTGATCTGCCGCACCAGCTACGGCAACCTGCTGGTCGGCCCCACTGCCGAGGACCAGGACAGCCGCAGCGACGCCTCCACCGACAGCGAGAACCTGCAGAGGCTGCGCGCCAAGGGCATCGAGATGCTGCCGGCCCTGGCCGACGTACCGGTGACCGCGGCCTATGCCGGCCTGCGCCCCGCCAGCGAGCACAAGGACTACCAGATCTCGGCGCAGCCGGAGCGCCGCTACATCACCGTCGGCGGCATCCGCTCCACCGGGCTCAGCAGCGCCCTCGGCCTGGCGCAGGAGGTGCGGGCTTTACTCGCCGGCTTCGACCAGCGCTACACCGCGCCGCCGGAGACCGCCTGGCCGCGCGTGGGGGTCCTCACCGAGTACGGCGAGCGCCCCTGGGCGGAACCCGGCAACGGCGGCATCGTCTGCCACTGCGAGCTGGTGACGCGGCGGGAGATCGCGGCGGCGCTGGACGGCCCGCTGCCGGCGCGGAGCCTGGCCGGCCTGAAACGCCGCACCCGCGTCACCATGGGCCGCTGCCAGGGCTTCTACTGTCTCGGCGCCCTGGCCGAGATCACCGAGAAGCGATTCGATATCCCGCTGGCAGGCCCCGATGCCGCCGAGTAACCGCCCCCTGCCGCCGCATGTCGACGTCGCCATTGTCGGTGGCGGACCCGCCGGCCTTGCCGCCGCCACGCGGCTGAAGGAACGCGGCGTCGCCAGCGTCGCCGTGCTGGACCGCGAGCCGGCGGCCGGTGGCATTCCGCGCCACTGCGGCCACTACCCCTTCGGCCTGCGCGAGTGCCACCGCCTGCTGCGCGGCCCCGACTACGCGCGCCGCCTGGTGGCCCGCGCCGAGGCGGCGGGCGTCGACATTCACCCGGCGACCACTGTGGTCGCCGTCGCGCCCGGCCCCCGTCTGATGCTCTCCACCGCCGACGGCAAGGCGGAGATGACCGCCCGCCGCGTGCTGCTGGCCACCGGCGTGCGCGAGACCAGCCGGGCCGCGCGCTTCATCGGCGGCGACCGTCCGCTGGGCGTCGTCTCGACCGGCGCGTTGCAGTCGATGGTCTACCTGGGCGGCGCGCAAGGCGCCCGGCGGCCCTTCGCCAGCCCGGTGATCCTGGGCAGCGAGTTGGTCTCCTTCTCCGCCATTCTGACCTGCCGCCATGCGGGCATCCGCCCGGTGGCGATGGTCGAGGCCGGTGCGCGCATCACCGCCCGGCGCTTCGCCGCGGCCCTGCCGCGCCTCTTCGGCATTCCGCTGCACCTCGGCACCACGCTCACCGCCATTCATGGCCGCAGCCGCGTCGAAGGCGTCTCCCTGCGCGGACCCGACGGCGGGGAATGGGACATCGAAACCGACGGCGTCATCGTCACTGGCGCCTTCACGCCGGAGGCGACGCTGGCGCGCCTGGGACACCTGGCATTGGACGCCACAGACAATGGGGGCAGCGGCGGCCCCGTCATCGATCAGTTCGGGCGCTGCAGCGATCCGGCTTTCTTCGCCGCCGGCAACCTGCTGCGCCCGGTGGAGACTGCCGGCTGGAGCTGGCAGGAGGGCGTCGCCGCCGGCGATGCCCTGGCCGACAGCCTGGCCGGCGCCCTGCCGGAGGCCGAGAGCACCGTCACCGTCACGACCGACCATCCGGCAATCAAGCTGGCGCTGCCCCAGCGCCTCGCGCTGCCCCTCTCCGGCGGCATGACGCACATCCAACTGCGGCTTACCCGCGCGGTGCGCGGGCGCTTGACGGTAAAGGATGGCGACGAAATCCTCTGGTCCCGGGACATCGCCGGCCTGCCCGAGCGCCGTATCCTCATCCCGCTCGCGGGCATCGCCGGGAAAATTCACGGCGACACCGTGACCCTCTCCATCGCGGAGCCCGCGTGACATGGCGCATGTAACATGACGATCGCCGCCCTCGACCAGGGCACCACCAGCACCCGCGCCCTGGCGCTGCAGCCCGACGGCACCGCCACGGTGGTGAAGGCACTGGAGCATCGCCAGGTCTATCCGCGGCCGGGCTGGGTCGAGCACGACCCGGAAGAGCTGATCGCCAACCTGCGCGCCTGCGCCGAGGCCGTCGAGGACCTGGAGGCGCTGGGCATCGACAACCAGGGTGAAAGCTGCCTCGCGTGGAACGCCGAGACGAAAGAAGCGATCTCGCCGGTCATCGTCTGGCAGGATGGCCGCACGGCGGAGACGATCGAGAATCTGAAGCGCGGCGGCGCCGAAAAAGAAACCCTGGACCGCGCCGGCCTGCCCCTCGACAGCTACTTCTCCGCCGCCAAGCTGGCCTGGATCGTCCAGACATTGCCGGAGGCCCAGCGTCTGCTGTCACGGGGCAAGCTGCGGCTCGGCACCACCGACGCCTTTTTCCTGGATCGCCTGACCGGACGCTGCGTCACCGACATCACCACCGCTTCGCGCAGCTCGCTGATGAATCTGGAAAGCGGCCAGTGGGACCCCGAACTCTGCCGCCTCTTCGGCGTGCCGCTGGAAGCCCTGCCGGAGATCGTCGCGACCACCGGCGATTTCGGGGCCATGACGGTCGCAGGAAAGTCCGTGCCGGTGACCGCCAGCATCGTCGACCAGCAGGCGGCGCTCTACGGCCACGGCTGCCGCCACGCCGGCGACGGCAAGATTACCTTCGGCACCGGCGCCTTCGCCCTGATGGTGACCGGCGCCGAGATCCTGCGCGCGCCGGACAAGGGCCTGCTGCCGACGGTGGCGTGGCAACTGGCCGGCGAGCGACCCGTGTATGCGCTGGACGGCGGCGTCTACTCGGCCAGTGCGGCGGTGAACTGGGCGAAGGCGCTGGGGCTGTTCGACAGCTTCGACTGGCTGAATGCCTTGGAAGGTCCGCCGGCGCTGCAGAGCGGCCTGGCCTTCGTGCCCGCGCTCTCCGGCCTCGCCTGTCCGCACTGGGACCGGCAGGCGCGCGGCGTCTGGGTCGGTCTGTCCATCGACCACGGCAAGGCCGAGATGATGAAATCGATCCTGGAAGGCATCGCCTGCCGCGCCGCCGAGGTGATCGGCGCGATGAACGCCCTGATGCCGGCAGCGGGACCGCTGTCGGTCGACGGCGGCATGTCGGCCAACCCCTACTTCACGCGCTTCCTGGCCGAGGTACTGGAACGCGCGGTCAGCGTGTCGACCAATGCCGAGCTGACCGGCACCGGCACGGCACAGCTCGCCGCCCTCGCGTTCGGGCAAACAGCCGAAGTCCAGGCTTCCGGGGGCCGCGGCACAGCGGTGACGGTATCCCAACAAACGCCGCGCGGCGGCCTGCTGGAGACCTTCGCCGAAGCGGTGAAGATCTCCCGTGCCTGGCGGCGCTAGAAAAACCCTTAGCGGGAGTCGGCGGTCTCGCGGGCAACGCGGGCGACGTCACAGCGGCGGAAGCCCAGCTCGGACAGCTCGCGGTCGCTCATCTGCGACAGCTCGCTCAGGGCGCGCTGGTAGCGGGCACGGCGGGCACGGGCCTCGAGGCTGAAATAACCGAACCCGGTCAGGCGATAGAGGGCATCGGCGAAGAGGGAACCGCCCTGATCGAAGTCGGAGCGGGAATTGGCGATAGACACGTGTGACATGGGAACTCTTCCTTCTGCTCGGCCGTCGCGGGGTCCCGCCTAAAACGGCGACCCGGTCCCGGACCGATCGATGTCAGACTTCCCTCCCAAACTTATTATATTGCTCTGCAGCATTCTTGACGATGCGAGGGTCGTTGTCTCACATCGGCTCTAAACGTAGCCTTAATAAGGATATCCACAAGTGCCGCAGCGGAGAGGCTGCCATGCACTGGCTGCAGATGTTGCGCCGCAGCATTGTCCGGCTGCCGACGGGGCGCAAAGCCCTGGCCGAATCTACCGCCGGTGGATCGCCGGCTAGAGGTCCGAAACCTCGCCCCGGCGGGGCAGGTCGGCGCCACGGCGCGAGCAGGTGACGGCGGCGGCAGCGATGGCGAAGTCGACCAGGCGCCGGCAGTCGGCGAGATCGAGGGCCGAGAGGTCCGGCTTGGCGGCCTTGCCGAGCTCTTCCAGGCCGCAGAGCAGCGCCGCCTGGAAGGTGTCGCCGGCGCCGACGGTATCGACCGTCGCCACCTTGCGGCCCGGCGCCTCGAAGGCCTCACCGCGCAGGGAGGCGACGGCACCCTCGGCGCCGCGGGTGACCACCACCAGCTGGACGCCGCGCGAATGCCAGCGCTCGATGGCACTGTCGATGGCGTCGCCCGGAAACAGCAGATCCAGATCCTCGTCGCTGACCTTCACGATGTCGGCGATTTCCGACAGGGCCTCGACCCGGCGGCGCCATACGGCGACATCGGGCTCGACGCTGAGGCGCACGTTGGGATCGAGCGAGATCAAAAGCTTGGCGGCGTGGCGGCGCGCCAGCGCCTGCAAGGCATCGGCGGTCTGGCCGACCACCAACGAATAGGAGCCGAAGTGCAGGCCGCTCACCCCGTTCCGGGCGTCGGGCGCCGGTAATTCCGGCAGGTCCGCCGCCGTCACCACCCGATCAGCCGCCTCGTGGCCATAGAACGTGTAGTGCGGCACGCCGGTGGGGGTCAGGCCGACCACGGCCAGGGTCGTCGGGTTCTGTTTCCTCACCAGATAGCCCGTCTCGACGCCTTCGTCCGCCAGTGCCTTTTCCAGGCGCCGGCCCAACGGGTCGCTGGACAGACCGGTGAAGAAAGCGACCCGCCGCCCGAGGCGGGACAGGCCGACGGCGACGTTGAAGGGCGAGCCGCCGATACGGGCGTCGAGGGTGAAGCCGCTTTGCGTCTCGGCCACCGGAAAGACATCGTAGAGCGCTTCGCCGCAGATCAGGAACATGGATCAACCAACTCGTCAGAAAACAAAGAAGCGGCGGCGCCGGGTACGGCGCCGCCGTGAGGGAGGTTCCCCCGCCTCTAGTTCAGCACGGCACCCTCGGGCAGGGCAATCTCGGGCGGCGGCTCCATCGCCCCGGTCATGATCGCCACCGCGTCGGACATGGTGAAGTCCTGCGGGCGGATCACCGCATGGCGCTTGCTGAGGCGGTGGATGTGGATGCGGTCGGCCACCTCGAAGACGTGCGGCATGTTGTGCGAGATCAGCACAATCGGCATGCCGCGCCGCTTCACGTCCTGGATCAGCTCCAGCACGCGGCGGCTTTCCTTCACGCCCAGGGCCGCCGTGGGCTCGTCCATGATGACGAACTTGGTGGCGAAGGCGGCGGCGCGGGCGACCGCCACGCCCTGACGCTGGCCGCCCGACAGCGTCTCCACCGCCTGGGTGATCGACTGCACCGTCATCAGGCCCAGTTCGGTGAGCTTGGCGCGGGCGAAGTCGCGCATCTTCTTCTTGTCGAGCATCCTGAACAGCGAACCGGCGATGCCGTCCTTGTACAGCTCGCGCCCCAGGAACATGTTGTCGGCGATCGACAGCGCCGGTGACAGTGCGAGGTTCTGGTAGACGGTTTCGATGCCGGCGTCGCGGGCCTCCATCGGCGAGCGGAAGGTGATCGGCTGGTCGTCCAGGCGGATCTCGCCCTCGTCGATCTGGACGGCGCCACACAACGCCTTCACCAGGGTCGACTTGCCGGCACCGTTGTCGCCGATGATGGCGAGCACCTCGCCGGGGAAGAGGTCGAAGTCGGCACCGTCCATGGCGGTCACCCGGCCATAGCGCTTGGTGAGACCCCGACCGGACATAACGGGTTTCATTTCCGGTTTCTGGCTCATGCGGTGACCCTCCGGATCCACTGGTCCATGGCAACGGCGACGATGATCAGCAGGCCGACGGCGAAGGTCTGCCACAGCACGTCGACGCCGCCCAATTTGAGGCCGGAGCGGAACACGCCGACGATCAGCGCCCCGAATAGGGTGCCGAAGATCGCACCGCGGCCGCCGAACAGCGAGGTGCCTCCGATCACCACCGCGGTGATGGCATCCAGGTTGCCTTCGTAGAACGACTGCGGCGACGCCGAGCCGACCCGGCCAATGGCGGCCCAGCCGCCCAGCGCGCAGAGCAGCCCGGCAGTACCATAGACCGACAGCAGCACGCGGTCGGTGCGGATACCGGACAACTCGGCGGCTTCGCGGTCGTCACCGACGGCGTAGACGGAACGGCCCCAGCCGGTCCAGTTCAGCGCGTACCACAACACGATGAAAATGCCGATCATCAGGAAGGAGCCGACGGTGAACTGAGCCCCGAAGACATCGACACGCAGACCAAAGACTTTCAGCAGCGGCGCCGTGGCGTCGATATCCTGGCTGCGGATGGTCTCCGATTCCGAATACCACAGGTTCAGCGCGAAGAAGATCGACCAGGCACCGAGGGTAACGATGAACGGCGGCAGGCGCAGCTCCAGCGCCGGACCGAAACCGAACCAGCCGATGGCGAGGCCAACGATCACACCGGCGGGGACCACGTAGATCAGCGGCAGGCCGAAGGTGAGCAGCAGCACCCAGACGAGCACCGCCACCGCGATGGGCACCAGGCGGGCGCGGGTAACCAGGCTGCCGTTGAACAGACCGCAGGCGAGGCCGACGCCGAGGCCGATGAGCACGGCGAGAACTGCCGGCACGTCGCCCTGCACCGCCAGGCGCGCCATGACCATGTAACTCAACACCATGATCGCCGCGACCGAGAGGTCGATGCCGGCGGTCAGGATGACCAGCGTCTGGGCGGCGCCCAGGATACCGATGACGGTCACCTGCTGAATGATCAGCGACAGGTTGAACGCCGAGAAGAAGTTGTTGGCGATAATCCCGAACACGATGCAGCTGACGACCAGCACCACAACGGGCGCCGCCGTCGGGTTCGCATGCAGGAAATGATGGAACCTGGCGAGCGTCGAGGTGTCGTGCGTCTCGAACGAGGCGACGTCCGCCTTGCTTTTATCGAGATCCTTCTCGAAGTCCTGCGGTCCCCTTGCCCGCCCGCTTGGCGGGGCGGCCTGATCGTCGGCCATGGCAGTAAACCTCCCGAGTTCTGGTTGACGGGGGAGGCACGACCGTGCCCTCCCCCAGCGCCACGTCCATTCGAGGGACGCGGCTTTTTTTCTGCAAATCCAGCGTCGGCAGACGAGCCCCAGAGATCTAGCCCCAGAGACCTATCCCCAGAGACCTATCCCCAGAGACCTATCCCCAACGCTCTAGCCCCAGCATTGGGCCAAGGCCTGCTCCGAGGTGATCGAGGGAATGCCCTCGACCGGCTCGTCAGTCACCAGCTCGACACCGGTGTTGAAGAAGCTGAGGCCTTCGGAGTTCACCGGCTTCTTGCCGGTCTTGGCGAACTCCACCACCGCCTCGACCCCCAGCGAAGCCATGCGCAGGGGAAACTGCATGGAGGTCGCGCCGATGATGCCTTCCTTCACGTTCTCGACGCCGGGGCAGCCGCCGTCGACCGAGACGATCAGCACGTTGTCGGCCAGGCCGAAGGACTTCAGACCTTCGTAGGCGCCGGCCGCGGCAGGCTCGTTGATGGTGTGGATGACGTTGATGCCCGGATCCTTCTGCAGCAGGTTCTCGATGGCGGTACGCCCGCCCTCTTCCGAACCCTGCGTGACATCGCCGCCGACCAGACGCGGGTCGGTTTCGTCGTACATCTTGTTGACGTTCTTCACGTCGACGCCGAAGCCCGTCAGGAAGCCCTGGTTGCGCAGCACATCGACCGAAACCTGGGCCTCGGAGAGATCGAGGGTGGCGATCTTGGCGTTGGCGGTGTCGCCCAGCTTGGCCGCCGCCCACGCGCCGATCAGTTCACCGGCCTTGAAGTTGTCGGTAGCGAAGGTCGCATCGGCGGTCTGGGGCGGGTCGAAGGGGGTGTCGAGAGCGATGACCAGCAGGCCGGCCTCGCGCGCCCGCGCCACCGTCTCGGTCAGGCCGGCCGGATCGGACGGCGTGATCAGGATGCCCTTGGCGCCGGCAGCGACCAGGCTTTCGATCGCCTCGATCTGGGCCTCGTTGTCGCCGTCGTACTTGCCGGCGAAAGTGCGCAGCTCGACGCCCAGTTCTTTGGCCTTGGCCTCGGCCCCTTCGCGCATTTTCACGAAGAAGGGGTTGGTGTTGGTCTTGGTGATCAGGCCGACGATGATGTCTTCAGCCTGCGCCGGCAGCGGTGCGGCGAAGCCGCTGAGGGCAAGAAAACTGGCGGCCGTAAGTGTTCCGATGATCCTGGATTTCATGGCGTTGGTCCTCCCGGGGACATGACGGTTGTCGGCATTTCATTCTTATTGGGGCATTGGGGCGCCATGCCAGCCAAGGCTTTGGACCCCGCCTAAACACAACGCTAACGCCCGGCCCGGCTGGCTGTCAATAAATAAATCAAATTGAGTTTTTAATTGGCGGGCGCGTTGGGATGGGGCATGATCCCGGTCAAGGCAGGTGCGGCGGCAGGCTTGGCAAACTAGGCTTGATCCGGGGACAAGCCGGCGCGGCGAACCGGGGCGCCACACCGGACCCCAAACCGAAACCGAACCAAGCGGCGCCATCGAACGTTCACGAGACAGCACCGGCCGCGCGCCCTAAGACTGACCGTCTGGAGACGAAGCGGCGGGGGGCGGTTTCAGGCAAAAACAATGGGAGGTTCACGATGCAATCTGGGCAATCTGGGCGATCAGGACAGGCAGGGGCGGGCACGTTAAACCGTCAATCGATGGCTTTCGTACTGGCCGGCGGCCGCGGCAGCCGCCTGGAGGAACTGACCGACCGCCGCGCCAAGCCGGCGGTCTATTTCGGCGGCAAGAGCCGGATCATCGACTTTGCTCTGTCCAACGCGGTGAACTCCGGCATCCGGCGCATCGGCGTGGCGACCCAGTACAAGGCCCACAGCCTGATCCGCCACCTGCAGCGCGGCTGGAACTTCTTTCGCGCCGAGCGCAACGAGATGCTCGACATCCTGCCGGCCTCGCAGCGCGTCGACGAGGGCCAGTGGTATCTCGGCACCGCCGATGCGGTAACCCAGAACATCGACATCATCGAAGGCTACGGGGTGAACTACGTCGTCATCCTGGCCGGCGATCACATCTACAAGATGGACTACGGCGTGATGCTGGCCCAGCACGTCGATTCCGGCGCCGACGTCACCGTCGGCTGCGTCGAGGTGCCCCGCATGGAGGCCGTCGGCTTCGGCGTCATGCACGTGGACGAGAACGCCCGCATCATCGACTTCGTCGAAAAGCCGGCCGATCCGCCGGCGATACCGGGCCGTCCCGACGAAGCGCTGGCCTCCATGGGCATCTACGTCTTCCAGATCGATTTCCTCATCGACCTGCTGCGCCAGGATGCCGCCGACCCGGAGTCCGCTCACGACTTCGGCAGAAACATCATCCCCAACATCGTGAAAAACGGGAAGGCGGTGGCGCACAAGTTCTCGGATTCCTGCGTGATGACCGGCTCCGAGCCGCGGCCCTACTGGCGCGACGTCGGCACCGTCGACGCGTTCTGGCAGGCCAACATCGATCTCACGCAATTCGTGCCCGAGCTCGACATCTATTCGCAGGACTGGCCGATCTGGACCTATGGCGAGGTGACGCCGCCGGCCAAGTTCATCCACGACGAGGAGGACCGGCGCGGCATGGCGATTTCCTCCATGGTCTCCGGCGGCTGCATCATCTCGGGCTCCAACGTGCTCGAAAGCCTGCTGTTCACCGGCGTTCACTGCCATTCCTACAGCGAGCTGGAAAAGGTCGTCGCCCTGCCCGAATGCGTGATCAACCGCAAGGCGCGGCTGACCAACGTGGTGCTGGATCGCGGCGTCATCATCCCCGAGGGCCTTGTCGTCGGCGAGGACCCGGTGGAAGATGCCCGCCACTTCCGGGTCTCCAAGGGAGGGGTCACGCTGATCACCCAGCCGATGATCGACGCCCTTGGCCTCTGATCCAATAACCCTTGACCCGGCAACCGCCGATCGAACCAGCGGATACACTGTGTGAGTCTCCTGCGCCTTGGAAACCGTTCCCGCATGAAGGTCCTCTTCGTCGCCTCCGAATGCGTGCCCTTCGTGAAGACGGGGGGCCTGGCCGACGTCGTCGGCGCGCTGCCCGGCGCACTGGCCGCCCTGTTGCCCCAAGGCAGTGTCGAGGTGCGGGTGCTGCTGCCGGCCTATCCGGCGGTCAAGGCGGCCCTGCCCAAGAAGGCCAAGACCGTGGTGTTCGGCAATCTGCCCGGCGGGCGGGCCCGGCTGCTGGCCGCCAAGGCCAAGGGTTTCGATGTGCTGGCGCTCGACGCCCCTCACCTGTTCGACCGGCCGGGCAATCCCTACCTGGGGCCCGACGGCAAGGACTGGCCCGACAACCACCTGCGCTACGGCGCCCTGGCCCGTGCCGCCGCGCGCATCGCCATGGAAGGCGTCGGCGGCTGGCGGCCCGACATCGTCCACACCCACGACTGGCAGGGCGGCCTGGTGCCGGCCTACCTGAAACTCGACCCGCCCAGAGCTGCCAAAGGCAAGACGCCGCCGCCGACCCTCATCACCATCCACAACATCGCCTTCCAGGGGCTGTTCCCCGCCGCCGCCATGACGGAACTCGGCCTGCCGGAGAGCGGCTTCACCCACAGCGGCTTCGAGTTCTTCGGCCAGGTCGGTTTCCTGAAGGCCGGTCTCGCCTATGCCGACCGCATCGCCACGGTGAGCCCGACCTACGCCCGCGAACTGACGAGCGCCGAGTTCGGCATGGGGCTGGAAGGCCTCATCGCCCACCGCCGCGCCGGCCTCAGCGGCATCCTGAACGGCATCGACCTCGACGTCTGGAACCCGGAAGCCGACGCTGCCATCGCCGCGCCCTATGCCGTCGGCCGGCTCGGCCCCAAGGCGAAGAACCGCGCCGCCCTGGCCGAGCGCTTCCGGCTCGACCCCGAAAAGAACGCGCCCTTGTTCTGCGTGATCAGCCGGCTGACCCGGCAGAAGGGCCTCGACCTGCTGCTGGAGGCGCTGCCCCGCCTGCTGGCGCGCGGCGCCAGCCTCGCCCTGCTCGGCGCCGGCGACGCCGATCTGGAAAAGGCCTTCGCCGATGCGGCGCGGAACAACCCGGGGCGCGTCGGCGTGGTCATCGGCTACGACGAGGCGCTGTCGCACCTGATGCAGGCGGGCGCCGACGCCATCCTGGTGCCGTCGCGCTTCGAGCCCTGCGGCCTGACCCAGCTCTACGGTCTGCGCTACGGCACCTTGCCGGTGGTGGCGCGCACCGGCGGCCTGGCCGACACGGTGATCGACGCCAACACCGCGGCGCTGCAGGCGGGGGTGGCGACCGGGTTTCAGTTCTCGCCCGTTGCCACCGCGCCGCTGGCCGACGCCATCGACCGCGCCTGTGACGCTTTCGCCGACAGAAAGCTCTGGACCGCCATGATGCGCCGCGCCATGAAGCACCCGGTCGGCTGGGAAACCTCCGCCGCCGCCTACGCGAAAATCTACACCGAGATGTTGGGAGTCGACGCCTTGGAAGCCGGCGTATGAAGATGAAGACCACGCGCAGCCTGCTGGCCGGTGCCGCCGCGCCGCTTGGCGTCCATTCGGATGGAGAGGGCTGCAACATCGCGGTGTTCTCCGAGAACGCCACGAAGATCGAGCTTTGCCTGTTCTCCGACGACGGCCAGCGGGAGACCGCGCGGATGCCGCTGCCGGAGAAGACCGGCCCGGTGTGGCACGGCTACCTGCCCGGCCTCGCGCCCGGGGCGCTTTACGGCCTGCGCGCCCACGGCCCCTACGCGCCGGAGCGCGGCCACCGCTTCAATCCGCACAAGCTGCTGCTCGACCCTTATGCGCGCGCCCTCACCGGCCGCGTCACCGTCAGCGACGCAACGCTGGGCTACGATCCGGCGGCACCGGAGGCCGACCTCTCGCTCTCCACCGCCGACAGCGCCGCGGCGATGCCCAAATGCATCGTCACCGCCCCGCTACCGCCGGTCCCGGCCGGCGAGCGGCCCAACGTTCCCTGGGACGAGACCATCCTCTACGAGGCGCACCCCAAGGGCCTGACGCAGCTGTGGCCGGGTCTGCCGGACGACCTGCGGGGCAGCTATGATGCGCTGGCCGCGGAACCGGTGCTGGAGCATCTGAAATCGCTCGGCGTCACCGCGGTCGAGCTGCTGCCGGTCCAGGCCCTGGTCGACGACCGCTTCCTGGTCGAAAAGGACCTGGTGAACTACTGGGGCTACAATACCATCGGCTTCTTCACCCCGGAGCCGCGCTATTTCGGCCCGTCCGGAGAGGGTGCCGCCGGCCTCGACAGTTTCAGAGAGATGGTGCGCCGCCTGCATGGCGCCGGTATCGAGGTGATCCTGGACGTGGTCTACAACCACACCGCCGAGGGCGACCAGAACGGCTCGACCTTCTCCTTCCGCGGCCTCGACAACGCCGCCTACTACCGCCTGCAGCACGGCCAGAAGCGCTACTACGTGAACGAAACCGGCTGCGGCAACACGCTGAACGTAGCGCACCCTTACGTGCTGCGCCTGGTCATCGACAGCCTGCGCTGGTGGGTTGAGGCGATGGGCGTCGACGGCTTCCGCTTCGACCTCGCCACCACCCTGGGCCGCGAGGCGCAGGGCTTCGACCCCGCCGGCGGCTTCATGGACGCGCTGCGCCAGGACCCGGTATTGTCGAACGTGAAGCTGATCGCCGAGCCCTGGGACCTGGGCCCCGGCGGCTACCGCCTGGGCGATTTCCCGCCGCCCTTTGCCGAGTGGAACGACGCCTTTCGCGACGGCGTGCGCAAGTTCTGGCGCGGCGATGCCCATGCGGCGCAGGACATGGCCGAGCGCCTCCTCGGCTCCGCCGGCACTTTCGACCGCAATGGCCGGCGTAGCTGGTCGTCGGTGAACTACGTCGCCTGCCACGACGGCTTTTCCCTGGCCGACACCGCCGCCTACAGCGAAAAGCACAACGAGGCCAACGGCGAGGAAAACCGCGACGGCCACGACGAGAACTACAGCGACAACTGCGGCGCGGAAGGCGACAGCGAGGACACCGGCATCCGCCTGCGCCGTGCCCAGCGGCGGCGCAACCTGCTGGCCACGGTGTTTCTCGCCCAGGGCACGCCGATGCTGCGTGCCGGCGACGAGATCGGCGACAGCCAGGGCGGCAACAACAACGCCTACTGCCAGGACAACGCGATCAGCTGGATCGACTGGGACGCCGGCGACAAGGCCTTCCTGGGCTTCGTGCGGAGGCTGATTGCCCTGCGCAAGGCGCATCCCTGCCTGCGCCAGAGCTGGTTCCTGCACGGTGCCAAGCGCGCGGAGGACGGCCACGAGGATGTGAAGTGGCTGGGCCTCGACGGCGGCCAGGCCAACTGGCGCGACCCGGGCCTGGCGGGTTTCTGTCTGGTGTTGCGCCAGTCGGCGGAAGCGCCGAGCTATGCCACCGACGGCGACGTGGTGGTCCTGGCGTTCAACGGCTCGCCCAAGGCGGTGACCACGCGCCTGCCTGCGGCGCCTGAGGGCCGCATCTGGGTGCGCGCCCTCGACACCGCCCAGCCGGACGCGCCCAAGGCGGTCTGCCGCGACGGTGTGCAGGACATCCCGGCCGAGACTTTGGTGGTCTTCGAGACCGGAGAGCTGTTGTGAGCGGTGGCGCCCGGTCCCCTCTCCAATCCCTGTCGGAAGCCATGGGCATCCTGCCGGAGTGGCACGATCTCGCCGGCACGTTGCACGTCGCCACGCCGGAGACCCAGCGCGCCCTGCTCGGCGCCATGGGGGTGGCCGCGCAGACCGACGCCGAGGCCGCCGAGTCCCTGGCTGCCCTGGAGGCCCGCCGTGCCGCGCGGCGGCTGCCGGAGGAGGTCGTCGCCATCGCCGGCCGCGAAGCGTGCATCCCCTTGCGCGAACCGGCGCCATGGCGCCTGGAACTGGAAGACGGTGGCATACAGAGCGGACAAGCGGACGACACCATCGTCTGCACCCCGCCCGCCGGCCTGCACCGCCTCTGCATTCCCGGCCGGCCCGATGGCCAGGGTGACGGGAACGCCGACGAGGTCTGCCTGGTGATCGCCGCGCCGCAGCAGGCGCCGACGATCGAGGAAATTCTGAAGCGCCCGAGTTCGGGAAGACCTGGCGGCTGGGGCTTCACCGCCGGGCTCTACGGCCTGCGCTCCGAGCGCAACCTCGGCGTCGGTGACTACCGCGATCTCGCCACCGCCGCCAAGCAGTTGGCGCGCCTTGGCGCCGACTTCATCGGCATCAATCCGGTACACGCGCGCGGCGCCGCCTGCGACAGCATCAGCCCCTACACGCCGTCCTGCCGCACCGCCTTCGAGCCGCGCCACATCGCCGTGGACGCGGTGCTCGGCTTTCCCCACTGCGACACCGCCTGGGCCATGCTGCGCGACAACGCGGCGCGTCTCGCCGCCGCGCGCGGCAGCGCACTGGTCGACTACGCAACCTGCGACGCCATCGGCGGCGACATGCTGCGCGCCCTCTTTGCCGACTTCGAGCGTTCGGCCGGCCCCGCCGTCGACAGCTTCGTCGCTTGGCGCAGCGGCCCCGGACAGGCATTGGAATGGTTCGCCCTGTTCGAGGCGATCTCGCTCAGCCACGGCGCCGACTGGCGCGGCTGGCCGGAACCGCTGCAGCACTTCGGCAGTCCCGCCGTGCTCGCCTTCGCCGCCGCCAACGGCACCGAAGTGCGCTACCACGCCTGGCTGCAGTGGCTGGCGCAACGCCAGCTCGGCGCCGCGCAGACCGCCGCCAAGGACGCCGGCATGGGCCTTGGCCTCTACCTCGACGTCGCCGTCGGCGTGCGCCCCGGCGGTGCCGACACCTGGTCGGCGCCGGCCTGTTTCGCCGAGGGCGTATCGCTGGGCGCGCCGCCCGATGCCTTCAATCCCGCCGGGCAGAACTGGGCGCTGGCGCCATTCAACCCGGTGGGGCTGCGCGCCGCCGCCTACCGCCCCTTCACCGAGATGCTGCGCGCGGCGATGACCCATGCCGGTATCATCCGAATCGACCATATCCTGGGCGTGCGGCGCAGCTTCTGGGTGCCGGACGCCGAGGGTTCGGGGGGCGCGGCCGGCGGCTACGTCGCCTATCCGCAGGAGGCGCTGCTGGCGCTCATCCGCCTGGAAGCCTGGCGCGCCGGCTGCGTCGTGGTCGGCGAGGATCTCGGCTCGGTGCCGCCCGGCCTGCGCGACCACCTCGCCGAGGCCGGCCTGCTCGGCTGCGCCGTCATGCAGTTCGAAAAGGACGGCGACCGCTTCCACCCGCCGGCCGGCTACCGCCCGGCGACCCTGGCCAGCTTCGGTACCCACGATACGCCGACCCTGCGCGGCTGGTGGGCCGGCTGGGACATCGACCGCCGTCACGAAATCAGCGGCAACGATCCGGCGGCGCGCGAGACCGAACACAATGAACGTGCCGCGGCGCGGGCCGGGCTGGCGCGTCTGCTGCGCGACGAAGGGCTGGCGCCGGCGGGGCTCGATCCCGACGCGCCGCCGCCGATCGCCGACGACGCCCTGGCCGATGCGGTGCACCGGCTGCTGGCGCGCGCCGCCTCGGCCCTGGCCGCCGTGCAGCTCGACGATGCGCTGGGCACCGTGGAGCAACAGAACCTGCCCGGCACGGTCAACGAACATCCCAACTGGCGCCGGCGCTATCCCATCAGCGTCGACGCCCTGGCCGGCGCCGCGGGGCTTAACGCCCTGGCCGCCCTTTTCGCGCCGCCGCAATCCTCCGCCCCCCGCAACGAGGAGACGCACCCTTGCCTGTGACGCCACCCGGAAATCCCGCCTCGAAAACCGTCGAGACCACGCCGATCGAAGGCCAGAAACCCGGCACCTCCGGCCTGCGCAAGCAGACCCGCGTGTTCATGCAACCGGACTTCCTGGAGAACTACGTGCAGGCGATCTTCGATGTGATCGGAAACCCGGGCGGCGGTATCTCGGGCAAGACGCTGACCCTGGGCGGCGACGGGCGCTACTTCAACGACCGGGCGATCCAGACCATCCTGAAGATGGCGGCGGCCAACGGTGCCGCCCGCATGGTGGTGGGGCAAAACGGCATCCTGTCGACGCCCGCCGCCTCCGCCGTCATCCGCGCGCGCAAGACCGACGGCGGCCTCATCCTCTCGGCCAGCCACAACCCGGCCGGCGAAGACGGCGACTTCGGCCTGAAATACAACATCCCCGCCGGCGGTCCGGCGCCCGAAGGCATCACCGAGGCGATCTTCAAGCGCACCCGGGAGATCACCGAGTACCGCATCCTCGATACCGACAGCGACGTCGATCTCTCCACAATCGGCGAGACCGGGCTGGGCGGCATGGCGGTGGAGGTCATCGACCCGGTGGCGATCTACGCCGACCTCATGCGCTCGCTCTTCGACTTCGACGCCATCCGCGCACTCTTCGCCACCGGCTTTACCCTGCGCTTCGATGCCATGCATGCGGTGACCGGTCCCTACGCCACGGCGATCCTGGAGGATGAACTGGGCGCGCCCAAGGGCAGCGTGATAAACGCCACGCCGCTGCCCGACTTCGGCGGCGGCCACCCCGATCCCAACCCGGTCTGGGCCAAGCCGCTGGTGGACCTGATGATGGGCTCCGACGGCAAAGGCACCGGTGCGCCGGACTTCGCCGCCGCCTCCGACGGCGACGGCGACCGCAACATGATCCTCGGGCGCGGCGTCTACGTGACGCCGTCCGACAGCCTGGCGGTCCTGACCGCCAATGCGCAGCTCGCGCCGGGCTACGCCAAGGGCCTGGCAGGCGTCGCGCGTTCCATGCCGACCAGCCGCGCCGCCGACCGCGTCGCGGAAAAACTCGGCATCAACGCCTTCGAGACGCCGACGGGGTGGAAGTTCTTCGGCAACCTGCTGGATGCCGGCCTGGTCACCCTCTGCGGCGAGGAGAGTGCCGGCACCGGCTCCGACCACGTCCGCGAGAAGGACGGCCTCTGGGCGGTCCTGCTGTGGCTGAACATCCTGGCCGGTCGCCGCGAGTCGGTCGCCGGGATCCTGCAGGCGCATTGGGCCGAGTACGGCCGCGACTACTACACCCGCCACGACTACGAAGGCGTCGACAAGGCCGCGGCGGAGGCCCTGATGAAAGACCTCGGCGCAGGTCTCGGCGATCTGCCGGGGCAAAAGATTGCCGGCCTCACGGTCAGCGCCGCCGACGACTTCGCCTACGACGACCCCGTCGACGGCTCGCGCGCCAGCGGCCAAGGCATCCGCCTGTTCTTCAAGGAAAACGCCCGCGCGGTATTCCGCCTGTCGGGCACCGGCACGGTGGGCGCGACCCTGCGGGTCTACCTCGAGCGCTTCGAGGACGATCCGGAGGCGATGAACCGGGACCCGCAGGAGGCCCTGGCGGCGGTCATCGCGGCGGCCGGCGAGATCGCCGGAATCGCCCCCCGCCTGGGCCGCACGGAGCCCGACGTGCGCACATGAAATTCTGGGAATCGCGCTTGGATTGTAAAAATAAATCACCAGGAATTATTTGCTTGTTGCAGGACGAAACTGCATGCTGAGACAGTCGGATAGGCCGCAAAATCCGGCATGGCCGGAACAGCAAACAGGCGGATTGATCACCATGCGAGGCGAACTTCAAAGTCGCGGCGGCGACCAGCTCGGCCTGCGCGCTTACAACAAGCGGATGATCCTCAACCTGATCCGCCAGTCGGGCGCGCTGCCCAAGGCCGAGATCGCGCGGCTGACCGGCCTCAGCGCCCAGGCGGTCTCGGTGATCGTCAACGCCCTGCTGAAGGAAAAGCTGGTCCGCAAGGAAAAAAAGGTGCGCGGCAAGGTCGGCCAGCCACACACGCCCATTGCCCTGAATGCCAATGGCGTGCTGTCCCTCGGCGTGAAGATCGGCCGGCGCAGCCTGGAGCTGATGCTGGTGAACTTCCACGGGGAAGCGATCGACTACAAGCGCTTCGCCTACACCGCGCCGCGCCAGAAGGAAGTCGCCGTGCTGCTGCGACGGGAGCTCAGCGCGCTGCTGAAGGACATCGACGAGACGCTGCGCCAGCGCATCATCGGCATCGGCGCCGCCATGCCCGGCCAGATTTCCGGCTGGACCGACGTCATGGGCCTCGACCCCGCCGACCTGATGGACTGGAACGAGGTCGACATCACCGCGCTGCTGTCGGACATCGCCGGCCTGCCGGTCGAGATCTACAACGACGCAACGGCGGCCTGCGCGGCGGAGATGGTCCTGGGCAGCGCCATCACCTCTTCCTCGGCGCTGTACATCTACATCGGTACCTTCATCGGCGGCGGCGTGGTCATCAACGGCCAGTTGTTCGAAGGTCCACAGCGCAATGCCGGCGCCATCGGCTCGATGCCGGTGACGTCCGCCAAAGGCGGCCAGGAACAGCTGATCCGCCAGGGCAGCCTGTTCCATCTGGAAAACGCCCTGCGCGCCAAGGGCCTCGGCGACCTCGGGACCATCGCCGACCTGGTGCGCGACCCGCGCGCCGAAGAGGCCTTTGCCGAGTGGCGCCGCCGCGCCGCGCCGCCGGTCGCCCAAGCCATCGCCGCGGCGGTCAGCGTCATCGACTTCGAAGGCGTCGTCATCGATGCCATGCTGCACCCGCAGCAGGTCGGGGCCTTCGTGCAGGATGTTCGAGACGCTTTGCAGCGGCTGGACCTGACCGGCACCAGCCCGGTGATCCTGCGGCACGGCAGCATCGGCCCCAAAGCGCGCGTTTCCGGCGCCGCCATCCTGCCGCTGATCCGCCAGTTCTCACCCGACCGGCAGCTGCTGGTAAAAAAAGTCGCCACCGCCGCCTGACACTTGCCTAGACCCCGCGGTCGCCTTAGAGCTCCGCGCCCGCCATCGTTTTGAGGCCCTATTTGAGGACCAGATGCAGACCGAACCGCTTATCCTTCATCCCGAAAGCCTGCCCGATGCCGCCGCCCTGCGCCGCGCGATCGAATACCACCTGCGCTATACCGCCGGGAAAAACACCACGGCCGCGAAGCTGACCGACTGGCGCATGGCGGTCACCCGCGCCATCCGCGACCTGGTCATCGCCCCCTGGTTCGAAACCACCGAGCGCGTGCGCGCGGAGCGTCACAAGCGGGTCTGCTACCTGTCGATGGAGTTTCTCATCGGCCGCCTGCTGGAGGATGCCATCGACAACCTCGGCCTCGATGAAATGGTCCATAAGGTGGTCGAGGATTTCGGCGTGGACTACACGGCGCTGCTGACCGACGAGCCCGATGCGGCGCTGGGCAACGGCGGCCTCGGGCGCCTCGCCGCCTGCTTTCTGGATTCGATGTCGACCGTCGGCCTGGCTGCTCACGGCTACGGCATCCGCTACAACCACGGCCTGTTCCGCCAGTCCTTCGAGAACGGCTGGCAGACCGAGGATGCGGAAGACTGGCTGCGCCAGGTGCATCCCTGGGAGTTCGAGCGGCCGGAAACCCAATACCGCATCAGCTTCGGTGGCGAGGTGCGCAAGCAGGACGGCCACCGCCTGTGGCGCCCGGAGGAAACCGTGCTGGCCGTCGGCTACGACACGCCGGTACCCGGCTGGCGCGGGCGCTGGGCCAACACCCTGCGCCTGTGGTCGGCCAAGGCGGAGCGCGAGTTCGACCTCGAGCCCTTCAACAGGGGCGACTACATGGCTGCCGCCGCACCCTCTGTGCTGGCCGAGACGATCAGCCGCGTGCTCTATCCCGACGACACGACGGAGCAAGGTAAGGAACTGCGGTTGAAGCAGGAGTACTTCTTTACCGCCGCATCGCTGGCCGACATCCTGCGCCGCTTCCTGTCCCACCACGACGCCGACGTCACCAAACTGCCCCAGTTCATTGCGATCCAGCTGAACGACACCCACCCGGCGATCGCATTCCCGGAGCTGATCCGCCTGCTGGTCGACGTGCACAACCAGCCCTTTGCCGATGCTTTCGAGACGGCGCGCAACTGCCTGCACTACACCAACCATACCCTGCTGCCGGAAGCGCTGGAACGCTGGTCGACCGACCTGATGGGCCGCGTCCTGCCGCGCCACATGGAACTGATCGACCAGATCGACTCGCATCATGCCAACCTGGTAAAACGGCCGGCCAGCGTGAAGATCGTCGACCACGGCGAGGTGCACATGGGCCCTCTCGCCTTCATCGGCGCCAGGCGGGTCAACGGCGTCTCCGCCCTGCACACCGAGTTGATGAAGCAAACCGTCTTCAAGGATCTGAACGCGCTGCATCCCGAGCGCATCGTGAACCAGACCAACGGGGTGACGCCGCGCCGTTGGATTTACAACTGTAATCGGGACCTGCGCGGCCTGCTGAACGAGAGCCTTGGCGAAAGCTGGGTGACCGACCTGGAGCGCCTGGAGGAACTGGCGCCGCTGGCCGACGATGCCGGCTTCCGCCAGCGCTTCGCCACCGCCAAGCGCGACAACAAGCTGTCCCTGGCCGGCTACCTGTCGCGCAGCCTGGGCATTACCGTCGACCCCGATGCGATGTTCGACATCCAGATCAAGCGCATCCACGAATACAAGCGCCAGCTGCTGAATATCCTGCACGCGGCGGCGTTGCGGAACGAGATCCATCGCGACCCCGCTGCGGAATGGACGCCGCGGGTGAAAATCTTCGGCGGCAAGGCGGCGCCGGGCTACATGATGGCCAAGCAGATCATCAAGCTGATCAACGACATCGGCGCGACCATCAATACCGATCCGCTGATGCAGGGACGCCTGCAGGTGGTCTACCCGCCGAACTACAATGTCTCCATGGCCGAGATCCTGATCCCGGCGGCGGATCTCTCCGAACAGATCTCCACCGCCGGTATGGAGGCCTCGGGCACCGGCAACATGAAGCTGGCCATGAACGGCGCGCTGACCGTCGGCACCCTGGACGGCGCCAATATCGAAATCGCCGAGGCCGTCGGCGAGGACAACATCTTCATCTTCGGCCTGACCGCCGACCAGGTCGCCGCAACCCGCGAGGCCGGCTACGACCCCGCCGCCCACATCGCCGCCGAACCACGCCTGGCCGAAGTGCTGGACCAGATCGCCGCCGGCGCCTTCTCGCCCGACGATCCGCACCGCCATGCCGGGCTGGTCGACATGCTGCGTGGCAACGACTGGTTCATGGTGGCGGCCGACTTCAGCGCCTACTGGGACGTGCAGCGTCGCATCGACGCCGCCTGGCGCGACCGCGACGCCTGGACCCGCGCCAGCGTGCTGAACACTGCCCGCATGGGCTGGTTTTCCTCCGACCGGACGATCCGCGGCTACGCCCGCGACATCTGGAACGCGGAACCGGCCTTTTAGGAGAACGGATGGCCAAGCGCACATCCACCGCCAAGAGCGCCGACGCGGACGATCCCGGCCAGACCGCCGCGCTGGCCGCCGGCACCCACGGCGACCCCTTCGCCTACCTGGGCGCCCACCCCCTGGGCGAGAAGTCCTGGGTGGTGCGGGTGTTCCGCCCCGGCGTCGAAACCGTCGAGCTGCTGACCGGCAAGACGGCCATCGCCCTGTCCCCGGCGGGAGAAGCGGGCCTCTTCGCCGCCGTGCTGGAAGATCTGGGCGACGCCGGGCCCGGTGCCTACCGCCTGCGCCTGCGCGCCGGCGGCACCACCTGGGAGGAGCACGACCCCTACCGCTTCGGTCCCGTGCTGGGTGAGATGGACGAGCATTTCATCGGCGAGGGATCGCACCTCGGCCTGTGGCGGGTGCTCGGCGCCCACCCAATGGCGCGCGACGGCGTCGCCGGCGTGCACTTCGCGGTCTGGGCGCCCGCCGCACAACGCGTCTCCGTGGTCGGCGACTTCAATCTCTGGGACGGTCGGCGCCACCCGATGCGCCTGCGCGGCGCCACCGGCGTGTGGGAGATCTTCCTGCCCGAGGTCGGCGAGGGCGCCCGCTACAAGTACGAAATCCGCGGTGCCGACGGCATCGTCCAGCCGCTGAAGGCCGATCCCGTCGGCTTCGGCGCCGAGCACCCGCCGGCTACCGCCTCCGTCGTGCGCGACCTGGATGAGACAAAGCGGGGCGGGCGCCGGTGGTCCGACGACGCCTGGATGACCTCCCGCGAGCAGGCCGGCCGCCGCGACAAACCAATCTCGATCTACGAAGTACACCTGGGATCCTGGCAGAAGGCGGACAACGGTCATGGCGGGCGCGGGCGCCCGCTCAGCTACCACGAACTGGCGGACAAGCTGGTGCCCTACGTGCGCGACATGGGTTTCACCCATGTCGAGATGCTGCCGGTCACCGAATATCCCTTCGACGGCTCCTGGGGCTACCAGCCCATCGGCCTCTACGCGCCGACCATCCGCCACGGCACGCCGTCCGAGTTCCGCGATTTCGTCGAGGCCTGCCACGGCGCCGGTCTGGGCCTCATCCTCGACTGGGTGCCGGGGCATTTCCCGACCGATCCCCATGGCCTAGCGCGGTTCGACGGCACCGCGCTCTACGAGTACGCCGATCCGCGCGAGGGCTTCCACCAGGACTGGAACACCCTGATCTACAACTACGGCCGGCGCGAGGTGCAGAACTACCTGATCGCCAACGCGCTCTACTGGCTGCAGGAACACCATCTGGACGGCCTGCGCGTCGATGCCGTCGCCTCCATGCTGTACCGCGACTATTCGCGCCGCGAAGGCGAGTGGGTGCCCAACGTTCACGGCGGGCGCGAGAACCTGGAGGCCATCGCCTTCCTCAAGCGCATGAACGAGGTGGTCTACGGCGCCTGCCCCGGCGTGATGACCCTGGCGGAAGAGTCGACCTCCTTTCCCGCCGTCTCGCGGCCGGTCCACGATGGCGGCCTGGGCTTCGGCTACAAATGGAACATGGGGTGGATGAACGACACCCTGGAGTACATGAAGCGCGAGCCGGTGCACCGCCGCTTCCACCACCACCAGATGACCTTCGGCCTGCACTACGCCTTTTCGGAGAATTTCGTGCTGCCGCTCAGCCACGACGAGGTGGTGCACGGCAAGGGCTCGCTGCTGAACAAGATGCCCGGCAGCGGCGCGGGCAGCGGGAACGAGAAATTCGCCAACCTGCGCGCCTACTTTGGCTTCATGTGGGGGCATCCGGGCAAGAAGCTGCTGTTCATGGGCCAGGAGTTCGCCCAGCCGGACGAGTGGAACCACGACCGCAGCCTGGACTGGCACCTGCTGGACGACCCCGGCCACGCGACGCTGCATCGGGGCATGCAGGCCCTGGTGCGCGACCTCAACCGGCTGTACTGCGCGACCCCGGCCCTCCACGAACTCGACTGCGAGGCCCAGGGCTTCGAGTGGATCGAGGCCAATGCCGCCGCAGAGTCGATCTTCGCCTGGGTCCGGCGCGGCCGGGGCGACGCCGCGCCGGTCGTGGTGGTCAGCAACTTCACTCCGGTCGAGCGCAGCGCCTGGCGTCTGGGGGTACCGGCCGCCGGCCACTGGATCGAGCGTATCAACTCGGATGCCGCCGACTACGGCGGCGGCGGACGTGGTAACCTTGGCGGCGTCGCCAGCAAGCCCGTCGCCAGCCACGGCCGGGCAGATTCCATCGAGATCACTCTGCCGCCGCTGGCAACGCTGATTTTCGAACTGGCGTCCTAGACTTCCCCTCCCCGAGACTTTCTCCCGAGACTTCCCTCGCAGATCGAAGCGCGATCAGACTTCCAACTTCAAAGTGTAGAAGAGGCATCCGCTGCGGGTTCACCAATACTCCACAGGTATTCTTCGCGCCCGCCGCAGGTTCGTGCCGGTCTGTATTTGCGTTTCATGTAGGTACGCATACGACATCGATTAACTACGCTAAACAGCCAGATTTCTAGACTTCTGAGGCTATGACGTTTTTGCCCCAAATTGCTGCTGACAGCGCCCTTTGAATCATGCCAAGTGTTACCGTTAGGGGTTGGGTACATATTTCTCAGCAGCAGGCGCCAGCACTGACATCGTGCCAGCTCGGCCATCATGAGGGACGGATCGGTTCTCCGGGAAGGGAACCGGGCGGGCCACATCCCCTTTTGTGTTCAGTACGAGCTTGTCGGGGGTGGAGATGGTGCAGGTTACCGGGACGGGCGAAGACTTCGCTGCGGGCGGTAGGTCACAGGTTCTGGAACCCCAGGGCTCGTCGGGCCTGGTGTTCGAGGCCGACTTCCTGTTCTCCGCCGATTTCGTGCGCGTTGGCGACGACCTGCTGCTGCGCGGCGCCGACGGCAACGAAATTCTCGTCCGTGGGTATTTCACTCAGGATCCGCCGCCATCGCTGGAAACCGCCGAGGGCGCCCGCCTGACGCCGGAAACCGTCGAAGGCCTGGCGGTCCCCGCCACTCCCCAGGGCTATGCCCAGGTCGGGCCCATCCAACTGGGCGAGCCGATCGGCACCGTGAACCTGCTGAACGGCACCGGGCGGGTACAGCACGCCGACGGCAGCCGCAGCGATCTCAACCAGGGCGACCCGATTTTCGAGGGCGACATCGTCTCCACCGGCGTCGGTTCGGAACTGGGCATCCTCTTCATCGACGATACCGTGTTCTCGTTGTCGGCCAATGCACGGATGCTGATCGACCAGCTGATCTACAATCCCGGCAGCACCGCCAACTCGATGGGAATCTCCCTGATTCAGGGGACCTTCGTCTTCGTCACCGGCGAAATCGCGCCGAGCGGCGGCATCCAGGTCGACACGCCGGTCGGCTCCATCGGCATCCGCGGCACCACCGTGGGCGTCGAGATCTCCACCATCGGCGGGCGCACCACCATCGCCAACCTGGTGAACCCGGATACCGGCGAGCTGGGCAGCTTCACCTTCAGCAACGACGCCGGCCAGGCCCTCTTCACCCTGGCCAATCACTACCTGGAAATCCGCAGCGCCAATGCCGACCCCGGCGTGCCTTCGGTAATTTCCGGACAGGACATCGCCAACGCCTTCGGCCGCGCCCTGAATACCGCGGTCCAGATCCAGCGCAGCGCGACGCAGCAGCCGGACAATGACGAGCCCGGCGAGCAGAGCCCGACCGACGACCAGGAAGGCCAGATCGAGGGCAATACCCTGCAGGACCTGCAGGAAGCCGGCCTGACGCCGGAACAGATCGATGCGCTGCTCAGCGCAGAGCCGATCGAAACCGCCGCTGGCCCGGACAACGGCGGCCCCTCCAGCGGCGGATCTTCCGGCAGCGGGCCCGACGCCGGGACCACCCTGCCCAGTGGCGGCAGCAGCTTCGCCGGCGGCCCGGAGTTCAACGACGGATCGAACACCAACAGCAACAACGGCACCGGCGGTAACACCGGCCTGACGCCGAGCCCGCCGATCAACGCGGTTCCGGGCACGCCGCCCGCGCCGCCGCCGGGCGGCCAAGTCGGCGACGACGGACCTGCGACCCAGCCCACGGTGGGCCCCAACAGCGCGCCCAGCGTGGCCGGCAGCGGCACCGCGGGAGCGGAAGGCAGCCAGGTGGCCATCACCGCCGCCAACCTGAGCGCCAGCGACGCCGAAACCGCCAACCCGGCCCTGCTGGTCTACACCGTGACCGCGGCCAGCAACGGCTTCGTCGTGCTGGTTCCGACCGGCGGCAGTCCCATTCCTGTCTTCAGCTTCACCCAGGCCGACGTCAACGCCGGCCGCGTGTTCTTCACCCACGACGACAGCGAAACCACCAGCGGCAGCTTCACGGTGACGGTGGCCGACCCGAATGGTGGCGTGTCGGCACCGGTCGTCGTGGCCATCGCGGTGACACCGGTGAACGACGCGCCGACGGCGCAGGATGATGCGGTGACGACCGACGAGGACAGCGTCCTCAACGGCAGCGTGCTCGCCGATAACGGCAGCGGTGCCGACAGCGACGCCGAGGGCGACGCGCTGACGGTGACCGCGGTGAACGGCAGTGCGGTGGCGGTGGGCACCCAGATCGCGCTGAACTCCGGCGCGCTGCTGACGCTGAATGCCAACGGGACCTTCAGCTATGATCCCAACGGCGCTTTCGAGAGTCTGGGCGTCGGCGCCAGCGATACCGACAGCTTCACCTACACCGTCGACGACGGCAACGGTGGGAGCGAGACCGCCACGGTGACGGTCACCATCGACGGCGTCAACGACGCGCCGGTGCTGGTGAACGCCTTCCTGAACGTGGTCGAGGGCGGCTCCACTGTGCTGAGCCCTGCGAACTTCGTCGCCACCGACAGCGAAACGGCGGCCGGAGACCTGGTCTTCACGGTCTCCAACGTCGGCGCCGGCCAGTTCGAGCTGGTCGCCGATCCGGGGATTCCGATCACGAGCTTTACCCAGGCGCAGGTTGCTGCCGGTCAGGTAAAGTTCCAGCACGACGGCAGCGAGTTCGGCCCCAGCTATTTCATCTCGGTGAGCGACGGCGTGACCAGCACCACGCCGGTGGCCGGCGCTGTCGGCATTGTGCCGGTGGACGATGAGCCGGTACTGCTGAACAACAGCCTTACGGTGGCCGAAGGCGCTACCGTCGTCCTCAGCAGCGCCAACTTCAGTGCCACGGACGTCGACTCCAACGACGCTACCCTGGTCTTCGTGGTCACCAACGTCACCGGCGGCCGGTTCGCGCTCATCGGCAATCAGGGTGTGGCCATTACCTCCTTCACCCAGCAGCAGGTCATCGACGGCGACGTGGTGTTCGTCGACGACGCCGACGAAGTGCCGCCCAGCTACGACGTCGCCCTGGGCTACGGCCCGAACACCACCACACCCACCGCCGGCGCGGTCACCTTCACAAATCTGAACGATGCGCCCCTCCTGGTGAACAATGCCTTGGCGGTCGCCGAGGGTCAGACGGTGGTGCTCGATACCACGAATCTCAGCGCGACCGATGTCGACAACGCATCCGGCGCGCTGATTTTCACGGTCAGCGGCGTGACCGGCGGGCAGTTCGAGTTAGTCGGCGCCCCAGGAGTGGCGGTGACCAGCTTCACCCAGCAGCAGATCACCGACGGCGATGTGGTTTTTGTCGACAACGGTGATGAGACGGCGCCCAGCTACAGCGTTTCGGTCAGTGACGGTGACGTTACGACGACGGCGGTCCCGGCCAGCGTCACCTTCACCGGCGCCAACGACGCGCCGGTGGCGGAAGACGACGCGGTGACGACCGATGAGGACAGCGTCCTCAACGGCGACGTCCTGGCCGACAACGGCAACGGTGCCGACAGCGACGCCGAGGGCGACGCGCTGACGGTAACCGCGGTGAATGGCAGTGCGGGGGCGGTGGGCACCCAGATCGTGCTGACGTCGGGCGCACTGCTGACGCTGAATGCCAACGGGACCTTCAGCTACGATCCCAACGGGGTTTTCGAGAGCCTAGCCGTCGGCACCAGCGATACGGACAGCTTCACCTACACCGTCGACGACGGCAACGGCGGTAGCGAGACCGCCACCGTAACGGTCACCATCGACGGCGTGAACGACGCGCCGGTGGTCACCGCCGCGCCGGGCGTAGTGGTAGTCGGCGCCGAGAGCCTGGTGACCGCCGCCATCCTCAACGCCACCGACGTCGACGGCACAGCGCCCGCGGACATCACCTTTGCCGTCTCCAACCTGATCGACGGCGTGGTGCAGCTTTCCGGGGTGACCGTCACCAGCTTCACCCTGGCCGACGTGAACGCCGGGCTGGTCACTTTTCTCCAGGACGGCAGCGCCAACCCCAGCGCCGGGTTCTCGGTGATCGCCAGCGATTCCGACGGTGGCGCCAGCGCCTTGACCCCGGTCAGCTTCACCGTCGCGACGGGCTTCGTGTGGTCCAATGCGGCCGGCGACAACGACTGGGACAACCCGGCCAACTGGGTGAGCGGCGCAGTGCCCACCGCCGGCGCCGATGTGACCATCCCCAATGTCGGGCCGGCGGTCTTCACGACCGGCAGTATCGCGCTGGGCAGCGTGGCCCTGACCGGCGGCACACTCACCGTCGCGGGGGGTAGTTTTGGCGCGGCAGACATCAGTGGTGATCTGACCTCGTCTTTGGTCCTCACCAGCGGCACGCTGAGCCTGAATGGTGCCAGTTCGCTGAGCGGCAGCTTCGGGTGGTTCGGCGGCACCCTGGCCGGCGCGGGTCCGCTCACGATGCTGGGCGGCGCCACTTTAGACGGCACGCTGACCCTCGGTACCGCCTTCGTGCTGGAAGGCACCGCCAGCCTGGACGGCGGGATCAGCGGCAGCGGCAGCTTCACCAACAACAGCAGCCTGACGGTCGATGCTGTGTCCTCTATCAGCACGGCCTTCAGCAACACGGCGCTGGGTCTTGTCACCATTGATGGCGGCAGTGGTGGTGCTTTCCTGACCCTGAACGGCAGCGTGGCGCAGAGCGGCACTATCGTGCTGACCTCCACCGGCGGCAGCGGTGCGGCCAGCCTGACGGTCAGCGGCGCCCCCTTCACCAACAACGGCACCGTGACCGTCGATGCCGGTGCCGGCGGCGCCCGCACGCTTAACGCCGAGATCGTCAATCAGGGCACCCTCGAGATCAACACGGTGACCGTCATCAACGGCAGCGGCGCCGAACACAGCAACGAAAGCGGCGGCGTCTTCACCGTCAATGCCGACGTTACCGTCAACGGCGCCACCTCGTTCCGCAACAGCGGTGACATGAGCGTGGCGACGGCGATGACCTTCCTGCTGGTGGTCGGCGACTTCGAAAACGCCGTCGGCGGCGTTCTCAGCGGCTTTGGCGATGTCGACCTGGGCAGCGGCACCTTCACCAACAACGGCACCATCAGCCCCGGCGCCAGCCCGGGCACCCTGACCATCGACGGTAACTTCGTGCAGGGTGCCGACGGTGTGCTGAACGTCGAACTGGACGACGGCGCCGGCGACAGCCTGGTGATCAACGGTACCGCCGACTTTGCCGGCAGCATCGTCATCTCCTTCCTTAACGGCTTCGTGCCCGCTGCCGGCGACGTGCTGAACTTCATCGTCGCCGATACCCTGATCGACAGCGGCGTCGAGGTCACCGGCGCGAACTATGCCGGCGGTATCCTGGGCGTCCAACTGGCCGAGGGCACCGCCAGCCTGGTCGCCATCAACGGCAGCGGCGACATCGACGTCGGCCCCTACGAGATTATCGTCGGGGATACCGCGGTGGGCAGCCTGTCGATCGACGCCGGACAGGATATCTCGTCGCACTCCCTCTCCGTCGGCGAGGAGGCCAGCGGTGACGGCGAACTGACCGTCAGCAATGCCAGCGAACTGACCATCGAGGGCGTCAGCGTCATCGGCAACGCGGGCACCGGCAACGCCACCATCAGCGGCGGCGCGCAGGCGGCCTTCGTGAATGCCGGCGGCCCGGCCCTGGTCATCGGCGCCCAGGAAGGGAGTGTGGGCAATCTGACGGTCAGCTACAACGACGCCGTCGATCCGACCCAGACCCATGTCGATGTGCGGGGCGATGACGCCACCGTCATCGTCGGCGGTGCCGGCACCGGCAGCCTGACCCTCGACAACGGCTTCATGACGATCGGCGGCAACGGCGCCCGCCTGCTGGTCGGCGAGCAGTCCGGCGCCGTGGGCAGCATCGTCCAGAACGGCGGCCAGGCGTCGCTTTATATGGATGGCGACAACAGCACGATGGCCGTCGGCGTGGAGGGCAAAGGCAGCCTGACCCTCACTAACGGTGGGGTCGTATCCCTGGGCGGCAGCGACAATGTCTTCTCGCTGGGTGCGATAGAGGGCGGAGAAGGCAGCCTGCTGATCGACGGACCCAGTGCGCTGGGCGCCAACGGCTCCGGCCGCATCGGCGATTGGGGAATCGGTGACGCCACCGTCAGCGGCGGCGGCTCGCTGTCTTTCGACAGCGACAACTTCGACAACCTGCTGATCGGCTACCACGAGGGCGCCGAGGGCAACCTGACCGTCACCGGCAGTGGAACGACCGTCACCACCGGCGGCCTCGACAACACCATCCAGGTCGGCTGGGCCGGCACCGGCACCCTGGATCTGGAAGACAGCGCGCAGCTGAGAACCCTGCAGTTGGAGGCCGGGCGCTTCGGCGACGGCACCATCAACATCGACAACGCCTCCGCGGTGGTGTCGACCCAGTCCGGCACCTTCTCCGGGGAAGACGCCGATGATTCCGGCTTCGTGCGCGCGGGCCGCGAACGCGGCAGCCACGGCGAGATCAACATCACCAACAGCGGGTCGATGCAGATCGGCATCAGCAGCAGCGTCGTCGAACCGACCCTCCAGATCGCCCGCAATGCCGGCAGCTATGGCGCGGTCACCGTCGACGGCAGCGGCTCCCGGATTCACCTCTTCCAGTCCGAGCCGGCGAGCCCGGAATTCGAGCTGTTCGGCCCCCGCGTGCAGGTCGGGCGCGGTGGCGACGGCAGCCTGGCGGTCAGCAACGGCGGCCTGGTGCGCCTGGACGGCGATCACAGTCATCTGGGGGTCGGCGGGCGTTACGGCAGCGACGGATACTTAAAAGTCGATGGCAGTGGCAGTCGGATCGTCTTGGAGGGAGGCACCCATTCTTCAGTGGTCTTCGCTGCGGAGGATTTGAGCCAGGCCTCTATCCATATCGATTACAGCGGTGCCCTGCAGCTTCTGGGCGACGAGACCTACCTGCAGATCGGCGACCGGGGCATCGCGGACGTGGATATCTACGGCGGCACCGTCGGGAACCAGGGCACCAATGCCACCACCTCGATCGGCGGTTCGGGGGCATATCGCGTCGAGGTGACGATCGATTTCTTCGGCCAGCTTCAGGCCGGCAACACGCTGAACATCGGCGGTGGCGGGGGCTACGGCAAAGCTACACTGACCCTCCTGGGGAACGGCTTCGTCAGCGCGGATACCATCAACGTCTACGAGGGCGGCACCCTGGCCGGCGTCGGCAACGTGAACGGCAATGTCGTGGTCGATGGCGGCACCGTCAGCCCCGGGGCCTCGCCGGGCAGGCTGTTCGTGAACAGCGGCGACTTCACCATGAACGACGGTCGCCTGGTTATCGAGGTGGAAGGTACCTCCCCGGGCACCGGCTATGACCAGGTTCAGGTGACCTCCGGCAACGCCTTCCTGAACGGCGGTATCGTCGAGTTCAGCTTCGACGATATGTATCTGAATACCGTGATCAACTTTCTTGTCGCCGGCAGCGGGGATGCGAGTGACAGTGGCGCCACCTCCTACCGTCTGACCGGCGTCAACGCGGGCGACATCGACTTCGACATCGTCGACAACGGCAATGCCCTGGCACTCGACGTCAACTGGGTCTACGGCGGCAACAGCGGCGTCTACCTGGACGGCGGCGACCGCGCCGACGTCGACCGGGGCGGCAGGTCTTCGGACTATCTCATGGGCGGCCTGGGCGACGACACCCTCGGTGGAGCCGGCGGTGACGACACCCTGAGCGGCGGCGGCGGCGCCGACCGTTTCGTGGTCCTGCACGAAAATCTCCAGGACGGCGGCGGGAACGACGACATCCTCATCACCGACTTCAACGTCGGCCAGGACGTCATCGAGATCATCGGGCTCGACAGCGGCGGCTTCTCTTCCCTGTCCTTCGATCAGGAAGGATCCGAGCAATACGTCACTTTCGGCAGCACGACCCTGACCTTCCAGAACGTCGGCGCCAGTGTCGAGAATGCTGCCCTCTTCGTCTTCCGGGTCTTCGCCGAAGGCACACTGTTCCACAACGACGGTGTCTGGAACATTGGTGGTGACGGCGATGGCCGTGTCACCATCAGCGGCGGTGCGCAGTATGACTCCGGGCCGGTCCGCATCGGACCGGACGGTTACAGCAACGGCACGGTGACCGTCACCGATTCCGGGTCGCTGTGGCGCATCACCACCGACGAGGCCGAGGATTCCGTCATCGTCGGCAACAACTCCGACGGCGAAGGCACCGCTACCGGCTTCGCCGGCACGCTCAACATCACCAACCAAGCCACCGTGCGCATTGCCGGTGATGAGGACGGTTCCTTCGACAGCAGTGGCCTGTTGGTCGGCCGGGGCGGCGCGGGCGTTGTCTCGGTCACCAACGGCGGTCATCTCGAGATCGTCGATCCCAGCCTGTCAGGCTACGACGGCGTTTTCCTGAATTTGGGCGGCAGTGGCGGCCAGATGAACGGCGACGGCCAGATGATCATCGACGGGCCCGGCTCCAGCGTCCTGCTGCAGGGCCTGACCGCCGGCCTGTCGATCGGGCGTAACGGCGACGAGGCCCATGGCGCGGTGACCGTGTCCAATGGCGGGTCCCTGGAACTGCACGGTATCGACGGCGCCGGCATCAACGTCGGCCGCGACGGCGCCTTCGGCGAACTGACGGTCGATGGCGGCACCGTGCTGATCCATTCCGCCCTGGACCCCGCGCTGAACATCGGCCGCGACAGCTTTTCCCAAGGCGCCGTGACGGTGGAGAACGGCGGGCATATCGAAATCGTCGGCAGCGAGGCCTTCCTGGCCGTCGGCCGCAGCGGCGACAGCGATACGTCCCAGTCTTCCCTGGACATCACCACGGGCAGCCAGGTGGTCCTGGATGGCGAAGACGGCGATGCCATCGTATCCATCGGCCACGAAGCCAGCGGCAACGGACTCCTCACGGTCACCGGCCCGGACGCCGTGCTGTCGATGGCCGGCCGCGAGACCCAGATCATGGTCGGCAACGAGGGCACCGGCGCGCTGGAGATTCTCGACGGCGGCCTGGTGGAAACGCTCTTTGTCCGGGTCGGCCGGGCCGCCGGCAGCACCGGCTCCCTGACGCTTGACGGTGAGGGCAGCGAACTGCGTCTCAGCGGCCGGTTCCTGGAAGGCGACAGCGCCTTCCTGCAGGTCGGCCGCGAAGGAACCGGCATCATGGAAGTCAGCGGCGGCGCGCTGGTGTCGATCGACGGTGACGGCGGCGACTACCCGGGCTTCAGCGTCGGCGGCCGTGCCGGCGGTGTCGGCACCATGGTGGTCACCGATACCGGCAGCGCGGTGATCATCAGCAACGGAGGCGCGGCTTTGGGCGGCGGCGCGGGCTACATTACCGTCGGTGGCGGCGGCACCGGCACGCTGTCAGTGGCGGAAGGCGCCCAGGTCGTGAATGCCGAAGGGGGCTACACCTTCGTCGGCCTGGAGGCCGGCAGCGTTGGCGTGCTCACTCTGCAGGCCGATCTGGTCGCCAACGCGCACTTCGACGCCGGCGCGGTGCTGGCCATCGGTGCCGGCTACGACTTCGACAGCGGCGCCTTCGATTTTGACAACGGCGGCAGCGGTACGGTGATCGTCGGCAGCGGCACGACCCTGGAAGCCGGTGCCGCCGAAGGCGACGGCATCACCGATATCTTCATCGGCAGCGGCGGTAGCCTGACCATCCAGAACGGCGGCACCGTAATCGGCGACATCGAAAACGTCGGTGGCACCCTGTTCAACGGCAACTCGCCGGGCACCGCCAGCTTCGGCGGCGACTTCAGCATGAGCGGCGGCGTGATGGATATCGAAGTCGCCGGTCTGGACGCGGGCGACTTCGACCTCTACCAGGTGGCCGGGGCGGCCGAGTTGAATGGCGGCCTGCTGTCCTTCTCCGTGCTGGAGGGCTACGACCCGCTGGCCGGCGACACGGTCACCTTCCTCACCGCCGGTGGCGGCCTTGGCGCCGATGAGGAGAATCTGTCCTTCGTGTTCCGCGGCGTCGGCGAAGGCTTCGACTTCGCCGTCGACTTCAGCGGCGGCGCGGCCAGCGTGACCATCCTGAACGGCGCCGGCGCCGGCGACTCCCTGGTCTTCCTGGGCGGCAACGGCGACGACCTGTTCAGCGGCGGCGACGGCAACGACCGCCTGGACGGTGGCGGCGGCAGCGACACCCTGTTCGGCGGCGCGGGCAGCGACCTCTTCGTCCTGGATGCGGAAAATGCCGGGGACAGCCTGGATATGGCCGACCTGATCGGCGATTTCGAGGTCGGTGTCGACAGCCTGGGCCTGGCCGACGGCCTCACCGCCGACGACCTGACGCTGAGCAGCACCGAGAGCGGCGACACCGTGGTCGCCCTGCAATCCACCGGTGCCTACCTGGCCGTGCTGCAAGGCATCTCCCTGGGCGACGTCAGCCTGGAAGAAATCACCGTCGTCGCCTAGGTTGACGGCTGGTGATGGACGGCGGGTGATCGGGGCCGGCGCGCCCCCGGCGCGGCGGGGAGAGGGAGAGTTGGGGTGAGCGGCGATACCGTGCCGGACAAAGCCCCGGACAAGAACCGGGACAAGAACCGGGACCAGAAGCGGCCGAAATCCGGACCCGGGCGAAGTGGATCTGGGCGGGGTGGGCCCGGGCGGCGCTTGCGTCGCCTGCTGGGCGCCATCGGCCTCAGCCGCGGCCTCGGCCTCGGCCTGCTGATCCCCCTGCTGGCGCTGCGCGTCTGGGACCCCGCGGCCCTGGAAGTCCTGCGGCTGAAAGTCTTCGACCTCTATCAGATCGCCCAGCCGCGCCAGCCGGTGCAGGATCCCGTCGTCATCATCGACATCGACGAGGAGAGCCTGGCCGAGATCGGCCAATGGCCCTGGCCGCGCACCGAAGTGGCCCGCCTGGTCGACCGCCTGCGCGACAGCGGCGTGGTCGCTACCGCCTTCGACGTGGTCTTCGCCGAGCCCGACCGGGCCTCGCCGGCCCACTTCGCCAGACTCCTGGGGCACCTCTCGCCGGACCTGCTGGACGCCCTGCGCAACCAGCCCAGCAATGACGACATCCTGGCGTTGGCTCTGCGCCGCACGCCGGTGGTGCTGGGCCAGTCCGGCTATCACCGCCAGATCGGCAGGCCCGACGAGCGCCCGCGCAAGCCGCTGCCCCTGGCCGTCATCGGCGGCGACCCCAGGGCCTATCTCTTCCAATTCCCGGCGCTGGTACGCAACATCGCGCAGCTGGAAAACGCGGCGGCCAGTGCCGCCATCTTCAACCTGGTGCCTGGCAGTGACGGCGTGGTGCGCCGGGTGCCGGCTTTCGTGGTCGCCGACGGGCAGATCTACCCCACCCTCAGCGTGGAGCTGCTGCGCATCGCCACCGGGGGCAACGCCGTGGCGATCAAGACCGACGCAGCGGGCATCCGCGCCTTCGTGGTGGCCGGCGTCGAGGTGCCGACCGACCGCCGCGGGCGCCTGTGGGTGCACTACGCCAAGCCGCGTCCGGAACTCTATGTCTCCGCCAAGGACCTGTTGAGCGGCGCGGTGGGGCCGGAGCGCCTGGCCGGCAAACTGGCCCTGATCGGGACCTCGGCGGCCGGCCTCTACGACATCAAGGCAACCCCCCTGCAGGACAAGGTGCCGGGCGTCGAGGTCCATGCCCAGGTGCTGGAGATGATCCTGTCCGGGCAGCAGCTGCTGCGGCCCAACTACGCCCTGGGTGCCGAACTCTCGGCGCTCGCCGTGATCGGGCTGCTGCTGGTCGCCCTGGTGCCGCTGATCGGCGCCGCCTTCACGCTGGTCCTGGGGACGATCCTGGCCGCCGGCATGGCCGCCTCCTCCTGGTACCTGTTTACCGCGCAGGGCCTGCTGATCGACGTCGCCTACCCGCTGGTCAGCGCCCTGGCCGTCTTCATCCTGCTGGTCTTCACCAACTACCTGAGGGAGGAAAGCCGGCGCCAGCAGGTGCGCGGCGCCTTCAGCCAGTATCTCTCGCCGACCCTGGTCGACCAGCTCGCCAACGAACCGGATCGCCTGGTGCTGGGTGGCGAGAAGCGCGAGATGACCATCCTGTTCAGCGACGTGCGGGGCTTCACCACCATCTCCGAGGGCCTGCAGGACCGGCCGGAAGAGCTGACCCGCCTGATGAACCGGCTGCTGACGCCGCTGACCGGAACCATCCTGGCCAACAAGGGCACCATCGACAAATACATGGGCGACGCCATCATGGCGTTCTGGAACGCACCGCTGAACGATGCCGACCACGTGCGCAACGCCTGCCTTGCCGCCCTGGCGATGCACGAGGCCCTGGAAGCCCTGAACCGGGAACTGGCCGCCGAGTCCGCCGCCGGCCTGGCCCATATCGACCGCCTGCGCATCGGCGTCGGCATCAACAGCGGCCTCTGCGTGGTCGGCAACATGGGCTCCGAACAGCGCTTCGACTATTCGGTGCTGGGCGACGCGGTGAACCTCGCCTCGCGGCTGGAAGGCCAGAGCCCGACCTACGGCGCCGACATCGTTCTCGGCGAAGCGACCCAAGCGTCGCTCGACGGCCACGGCGTCTGTGCCGAACTGGACCTCATCCGCGTGAAGGGCAAGCGCGAGCCGCAACGCATCTTCGCCCTGCTGGGCACCGCCGCACTGGCGGACAACGCCGAAGCCCGCACCGCCGTCGCCGCGATCGACGACATGCTGGCCGCCTACCGGGCCCGTGACTGGGCCCGTGCCGGGGCGGCCCTGGACACGCTCGGCAACTACCGCCTCGAGCGCCTCGACCTCTCGGTGCTGGCTGCGCTCTACCGCCAGCGGATCGAAGCCTTTACCGCCGCCCCGCCGGCCGCCGACTGGGACGGCGTCTACACCGCCACCACGAAATAGCCCGGCAGCCGGTGGCGATCTAGTCGGCGCAGGGCGCGATCACCACGGGATCGCCCGCCGCCGCGCCCAGGTCGAGACAGCCTTCCGTATAGCAGAGCCGCCACGGCGAGACCGTCGCACCGGAGGACGCCAGCACCAGTCGCGGCACCGCCGGGGCTTCCGGCGTCCAGATCCACCAGCCGTCCTCTTCGTGGGCGCCCGCGCCCGGGTCCATGCCGGCGCCGGAGCCCTTCACCCGTGCTTCGGTGAGCTGGAAGCCGGCCGGCGTGACCGCCCAGTCCTCGCGCCACTCGGTCTTTTCCACCGAATGGGTCCACGACAGGGTGAAGGCGGTCATCGCCAGTGCCAGGGTCTTGCCGGCAGCCAGGATGCAGACGCCGCTCATGGCGCGGCGGCGCGCGCCGCCCGCAGCGACACCCAGCTCCAGCCGGCAAAGCACAGCGTGAGGGCGAAGCCGATGCCGTCGGTCATCGGCAGCGCGGCGATCAGGGTGAAGGCGGCGGCGAGGCCGAGCAGGCGCTGCGGCCAGCCGAGCGGTGCGCCGAGATAGCCGATCACCGCGGCGCCCCACAGCCCGATGGCCAGCACCGCCTTGAAGATGATGTAGGCCACCGCCGGCAGATAGCCGAATTCGGCGGCCAGCGGACCGCCGTCCTGCAGCATCAGCGCCGGGGTATAGACCGCCATGAAGGGGATGATGAAGCCGGCAGCGGCGATCTTCACCGCCTCGCCGGCGATCTTCAGGCCGCTCTCGCGGGCGATGGGCGCGGCGGCGAAGCAGGCTAGCGCCACCGGCGGCGTCAGGTCGGCCAGGATACCGAAGTAGAAGACGAACATGTGGCTAATGATCAGCGGCACGCCAAGCGCCAGCAGCGCCGGGCCGGCGATCGACGAGGTGATGATGTAGTTGGGGATGGTCGGGATGCCCATGCCCAGCACGATGCAGGTCAACATGGTCAGCACGAGCGAGAGAAACAGGCTGGTTTCGCCGACCGAGACGATGAACTGGCCGAAGGTGTTGGCCGCGCCGGTCAGGGTCATGGTGCCGATGATGATGCCGACCACGGCGCAGGCCATGCCGACGGAAAGCGCGGTCTTGGCGCCCTCGCCCAGGGAATCGCGGCAGACGGCGAGGGTCTCGCGGCCGCCCTTGACGAAGACGTTGCACAGGATGAGGACGACGAGGGCGGCAATCACCACGGCGATGCCGAACTCGAAGAAGGCGGCGGAGACGACGCCCAGGCCGACCCAGAAGATCATGCGCAAGATCCCGGCGGGCAGGCCGAGCGCCACCGAGCCGCCGAGAATCAGCAGCGCCGTCAGCGCCAGGCCGACGGTGCCGGCGAACAGCGGCGTGTAGCCGGTGAACAGCAGATAGACCAGCACGGCCAGCGGCAACAGCAGGTACCAGCCCTGGCGCAACGCCGCGCGCACCGACGGCAGTTCGTCTTTCGACAGGCCCATCAGGCCGCGCTTGCCGGCTTCCAGGTGCACCATCCAGAACGCCGAGGCGAAGTAGAGGATGGCCGGGATGATCGCCGCCTTCACTACCTCGTGGTACTCGACGCCCAGGGTCTCGGCCATGATGAAGGCGACGGCGCCCATCACCGGCGGCATGATCTGGCCGCCCATCGAGGCGGTCGACTCGACGCCGCCGGCAAAGGCCGCGCGGTAGCCGAAGCGCTTCATCAGCGGGATGGTGAACTGGCCGGTGGTCACCACGTTGGCAACGCCGGAGCCGGAGATGGTGCCCATCAGGCCGGAGGAGATCACCGCAACCTTGGCGGCGCCGCCGCGGCGGTGGCCGACGAGGCCCAGCGAGATGTCGGTGAACAGCTTGATCATGCCGGCCTTCTCCAGGAAGGCGCCGAACAGGATGAAGAGGAAGATGTAAGTGGAGGAGACATACAGCGGCACGCCGTAGATGCCCTCGGTACCGTAGGCCATGTGGTCGATGACCTGGGAAAAGTCGTAGCCGCGGTGGTTCAGCGGCGACGGCAGGTATTCGCCGAACAGGCAGTAGGCCAGGAAGATGCCGGCGATGGTGGGCAGTGCCGGCCCCATGATCACCCAGGTGCCGGCAAAGACGGTGGCCAGCGCGACGATGCCGATGACGATGTCGCGGTCCAGCGGATCGCCGGCGCGCAGCAGCAGTGGCGTGTAGTCCCACCACTGGTAGAAGGCGATGGCCGCGC
>ERZ1740062.42-NODE-42-length-94868-cov-15.216510_pt1 | contig 94868 bp, 70 predicted proteins | sample MGYA00581741_ERZ1740062 | MGnify/ENA primary metagenome ERZ1740062 (study PRJEB43018, sample SAMN04849747) | marine metagenome | isolation source: floating plastic debris | place: Pacific Ocean | collected 2008-09-01 | study: EMG produced TPA metagenomics assembly...
AGAACATTAGTCCGGAGAACATTAGTCCGGAGAACATTAGTCCGGAGAACATTAGTCCGGAGAACATTAGATAATTTTATCAGTATGGAACAAGACATTGATTGGTGAATATTGAATAGTCAGAGGTGAATGGTGGATGGTGAGTGATCAAAGGAGAAGCAACTACTCATTACCCATTACTAGTTACTCACATTACTAAAAAAAACATGAAATGAAAAACCTCACCAAACTGTTGAGAACAGAAAATTCTCACCTATCTTGGATACTGCGTTTAAACCTGTACGGACTACGTACTCAACTTCAAGAAGCTCTCAAAAAATCCGATACAGACCCTGCAAAATATACTACTCAAGCGCTATTAAAAGAAATAGATTCACTTTTACAATCCTCATCTGTTCTTCAACCAATAGAAAATAGACCACCATGGGAGGAAAGAATTGAGCAAGAAGTCTTTGAGCAAGGAGTACTTGAGCAAGGAGTACTTGAGCAAGGAGTACTTGAGCAAGAAATACTTGAGCAAGAAGTATTTGAACCGGTACCTATAATATCCGAACAGAATAGTCCTACTCAAGTACAAGCAGAAGAAGTTGAGAATAGTAAATTTGATATTTCTGAAGCTGCAATTAATAGAACTGAAACTAGCGCATTTGAGACAAATAAACTTGAAATTGGTGAAGCAGATACCAAAATACAGCTCAAACTAGAACACTTACCCAAAATACTTCTATCTGACAAAGAAATTTTAAACCATATTGGTGAATACCAAATGACCAGCAGTAACGACGTTGAACTATGGAGGGAATTGCAAAGTCTGCTGCTGAGAGTACCTGAAAAAACAGCCCTAACTTGGAGAAAAAAACTATTAAAGTTAGCTTCTGAAGTTGGTGCAGTGGAAAATAAATTACATTTAGAGCAAATACCCTTTATTCGTACTGAATGCCTTTATCCTAGTTTATCCGGTAGCGTGAATGTTTCAGGAATCATGCTATCAGAGCAAATCGAAATAGACTCACGGATTCCTCTAATATCCCAACTTCCTCATATTCAAACTCTTGCTAAAATTATTTCCATTTATTTAAAATTTATTGAAAAAGAACCGAACTTACACCATGCTCTTAAAAGTGTAGATAGATTTGGTGTAAAACCTCTCAACTCAGAACTAGAAAAATCTAAATATATAACTGCACTTCTAGAACGCTTCCGGATAGTACAAGTTAATTTAAATCAAGAACATCTAAATCAAGAACATTTAAACCAAGACCCTATTGCATCCTTACGAGCACATTTAGACTTAGATGAAGCTATTCACTCCTTAGTATATTTACCCCCAGCAGACCGTTACTCTTGGTGGGGAAAACTCCAGCAAGAAGCACGTCGTACCCTAGATATCCCAGTCGAAAAAGCTAGACAAAACAACCATCAAGTTCTAATTCGTCCTCTATGGGGAATTTATGCTGATATTCATACCTACTCAAAAGATGACCTGCGTTTAGATAGTGGTGGAATACCAGGGGAAGTTTCCGCCTCTCTACGGGTTTATACTAAAATTAACAATGAGGTACTTCCTGGAAGAGTAATATTTCGTGCTTCTTAATTCGTACTTCTTAATTCGCGCTTCTTAACATTTCTAATTGTGCTGCAAAAAGTTTGTATTCATAAAAATAATACTTGTAATCCCTGGAATTATTTCTGAAATCATTGCTGTAAATAGGTTACAGACTTCTAAATAGCTTAAAAAAAACAGATAGATAATATCTGTATTTTTTTTAATACACGTAAATAAAAATAAAATAAGTAATCATACATACCTCTTCAACTAACTTTCAGATTCTCTTATCTTTTATTTGACTAAGGTTTCGCAGCGAATAAACCTAATCAACCTTCAAATTATTTATAACTGAAGATATGCAAAGCATTCATTTAATGTATTAAATATTCATTTTATGTATATGACATTCATTGAATACGCAAAGCGTTTGTTCATTTATTAAATAAATAAAGAAGAAAAGATAAGATAAATGGTTAAATTAAAAGCTTTATCCGTAGCATTATTAGGAACTATGTCTGCTGCTTTTGCTGCTCCTGGAATTGAGTCTGCTGCTGCTGTCTCTTTCACCGAAACTGAAAGTATTAACTTTAATCGAGACCACAACGGTAAGAAATTAAAAACTGGTACGGGACAAATAATTGATGGTGCAGGATTATTTAAGAATAATGGTTTGAAATTAGGAGTTAGGACTAAAGAGGGTAACAATAATTTACTTCTATTTAACAGTAATTGTGAAGGCAAGCTTAGTAAAGGTGGTACCTGTACTGGTGATGATGATGATTTAGCCACCGGTGCGACATATGGTACAAAAAATCAAAAGAATGTTCTGATTATTCAAGAAAATCTCAAAGATAAAAATGGCAATGATAAAAATAGCATATTTGATCCCGACGATAAGGTAAAAGGTACCTTCATTTTTGATTTCACTGACAAGTCAGGAGTTTTATTTAAAAATATTGGTCTTTTAGATTTAGATGAAACCCACATACCAACGTTTACCTTTTTCTACACTGATGGTACCAGTAAACTTTTACAAGAATCCGACTATAAAGTCGCGATAAAGAATGATATGAGTCAGATAACCGATGAAGACGTTAAAAAAGATGTTGAAAAAGGAGAAAATTCTTTAAGAAACTATACTTTTAACAAGTTTAATACCAACGTTGCAAAACTTGAAATGTGGATTCCCGGAAGTGGTGCAGTTACGAACTTAAAATATAAGCGTAAGGTTCCTGAACCAACCTCAGCATTAGCTTTAATTGGTGGTGTTGTTGTTGCTGGTCGTTTTCTCAAGCGTAAAAATTCTGAAGTGAAAAAGTTAGAAAAATTGCTCTAGATAGTTTACGGATTGTTAAATAGCTTGTAAATCAATGGTCTTGGTTTAAAAACGACTGTAATGATAGCGAAAAAGCGTCGTCGTAAGTCTAACTCTCAATCGTAATTTTCAGATTTTCATAATTTCAGATTTTTACCAAACCCACTATTGCTAAATGTATTTTGTAGAGACGTTAAATTTAACGTCTCTATTTTTGTAAAATAAATTCTGATTTCTGGGCTAAAATTCCTAAACTGAAATTCTTAAGCTGAAAGTGCAGCCTTTACCTTTCCAAAACGGCGTTCCCTACTCTGATAATCTAATAAAGCCTGATGAAAAGCAACACGATTGAAATCTGGCCAATAAGTTTCAGTAAAATACATCTCTGCATAAGCCATTTGCCATAATAAGAAATTGCTTAAGCGCATCTCTCCACTAGTACGAATTAATAAATCTGGTTCTGACATACCTGCGGTATAGAGATTTTCTTCAATTAAACTTTCATTCACATCTTCAGGACTCATCTCTCCCTGTTTGACCATTTCAGCCACTTGACGACATACCCTAGCTATTTCTTGACGGCTGCCGTAATTAACTGCAACATTAAAGTGAATGCCCTGATTGTTTGCTGTTTCTAGTACAGAGCGCTGTATTTCTTGCTGTAATACTTTTGGTAATGCTGATAAATCCCCAATAAAGGAGAGTTTTACTCCTTCAGTATGCATTTGAACTAACTCTCGACGCAGTAACTTTTCAAATAACAGCATTAAAAAATCAACTTCTTCTATTGGTCTTCCCCAGTTTTCTGTAGAAAAAGCATAAGCTGTTAATGTCTTGATTCCCCAGTCTTTACAGCATCTTAGTAAATCTTTTAAAGTTTTAGCACCTTGTCGGTGTCCAGCAATCCTTGGTAAACCTTGTTTTGTTGCCCAGCGTCCGTTACCATCCATAATCACAGCTACATGCTGCGGTAATTTTTGGGAATCTAAATCTGAGGGTAGCTGTGATAAGTCTTTATTCATAGAATGTTTGATAATAATTAGTAATGTGAGTTAGCAATTTGTAATTAGTTAGTTTCTAAATAAAAATATCCTATTTTTCAGGTATGGTAATGCCAAAATTGCATTAGTGTAGAATTATTCGTTAACTATTGAATAATTTGCACTGAATAATTGACGAATTATTAACTTTTTAGTTTATTCTCATTGAAAATTAATTCTGCCAATTTTCGTAAATTATTTATTAAGGCTTTCTCCCAATAATTTCTGCTCAATAATTTCTGTAAGTATTCTGGTGTTAGGGTGTTGTTCTAAATCCATTATTTAGGTATTGCATTAGATATTCATAAGTAAAAGTAAAAAAAAAGTAAAAGCTAAACTTACTTGAGTACTCAAAGTCCAAGACTTATTGCAGCGTAATAATCATACGTTTAACAGTACCTATTAAGCTGTTTTGTGTGTAACCTTGTTTCCGCGTTTTTATAGAGTTATTACAACCTTTAAAAAAGATGTATCTGGAAATGGAATTGAATATTTTTTACTAGGTCAATTTGTATAAATTCGACCGAGTATATGAACTATATTTTATTCACCATACTTGTTATGTATAATTTCTTTACAGCTATTTCTACTAAGTATGACTGGAAAACGGAGATTTCTATATTCGCTAGAGTATGTCATAGAGCGATCGCCGAAGGCGGGGTACTACGTACCATACACCATTCCTTATCAGTCGAGTAGTAGGGTAATTAGTTATTTAACAGCTTTAAGCTGTTAGCAATTTGCATCACTACACTGCCTTTTTTACTCCTCGTCGAAAGTCACGCAAGGACTATCAACTTCTCGTAACGGTTGAAATGAACTACAAAAAACTACTTTTGAGCAATTAATACCAATTTCTAGGGGATGAGTACATTCTGTCTGTTCCTGGTTGATGCTATAAAATACACAATCATTACAGATAGTATATTTTTTAACATTATTGTTATCTTCAACATTTTTATCCTGCTTACCCACGAATACACCTTTTGTCACTATGCAAATAATTACCTATTAATTAGCTCCAAGATATAGAGTAAAGGAAAGCATGTACTTTAAGAGATCTTGGCGGGCACAGTTCATCATATCTACTTAAAAAATAGATCATTTTAAAAGTTCGATAAAAAAGTCTAGTCAAAAGTCGGATTTACATAATCTTATAGAAAAAGTTAGAGACATAATTTTAGATTAACTTTTAGATTAACTTTTAGATTAACTTTTAGATTAACTTGTAGATTAAATTGTCAGCTTGCTTTCTGCAATTTAAGTACTTGATGGTTCTGTTGTTTTTTAAGTCCTTACAAAAGCAAATAGCTAATAAATAATTGATAATAGACATCCCCCACGAATCAAATATGCGTGACCTATAACCCCTGTAGAAATGTTTAATTAACGTCTCTATATTATGAATGTCGCAGATGTCTAATGGTCAAAGGAATGGTCAAAAAAGACTTTGAAAGAGACGCGATCGCCTGCTTCCCTACACTATGTTCTCGTCGCAATGACAAATCTTCATTGCGTAAGTCCTGTTAATTTTTGAACTTACAGGGCGCAAGACTTGCGCCCCTACAAATGGCTATAATATTTCTGGATTTGTGATGATCATTTCAGCAAAAATTCCTGAACAAACATGACTGTTGCATAAAATTGAAAGTCAGCATTCTTCTTTTTACTAAAACCGTGTCCTTCATCTTTAGCCATCAGATACCAGACTGGTATATCGTTTTTCCGGAGAGTTTTAACTATCTGTTCGGCTTCATTTAAGGGTACACGGGGGTCATTTTTACCATGGACGACAAATAAGGGTACTTTGATATTATCTGCATTGTTGACAGGGGAAATCTTCTCTAAGAACTCCCGCATTTTGGGGTCACGTTCGTCACCATACTCCACTCTTCGTAAATCTCGTCTATAACTTTCGGTTCTTTCTAGGAAGGTGACAAAATTGGAAATACCCACAATATCAATAGCTGCACGAATGCGATCGCTGTATTTTGTAGCGATCGCGAGGGACATGTAACCACCGTAACTACCACCTGTAACTAGAATACGATCTTTGTCTAAGTCCGGTTGAGTTGCTATGTAGTCTAGCAATGCATTGATATCTTTGACTGAGTCTTCCCGTTTATAACCATTATCGAGTTTAAGAAATGTTTTACCATAACCGGAAGACCCCCTGACGTTGGGAAATATAACTGCAACACCCAATTCATTTAGGTAGTAATTCAACCTTCCTAAGAATACTGGACGAAATTGTCCTTCGGGACCACCATGGATATTAATGATTACCGGACGTTTTCCTGTAAATTTTGCGGGGGGACGATACAGAAAACCAGAAATAGTTTTATCATCAAAGCTTTTCCATCGAATCAGTTCAGCTTCTGTAAAGTTGGATGTGTTGATTCCACCCGTTTCACTTTGGGTCCAACGTTCTATTTGATTGGTCTTAATATTCAGAGAATAAACATCAGCTGTATCCTTAGCAGAAACTGAGGTAAAACCTAAATCTTCATTATTAGGATGCCATTTTATGCCATATACCTGACCGACAGCAAGCTTAGGTAGGGGTTTTTCTTGATTGGTCGCAGTATCTAAAAGATGCAGTATACTCGCACCATCTTCATTAGTTACAAAAGCCAGATTTTTACCATCTTCTGAAAGGTCAAAATCTTCAACATTCCATTTAATATCACTTGTCAAATAAGTATATTCTAGGGAAGCTAAGTCGAGATATGCTAATCGAGAAAACTCAGATTCTTTATCGGTAATTACATACAAACCTTTCCCATCTTGAGTGAAAATCGCACCACCATAGGCAACTTTCTCCTCACCACCTTTGGGTGTAATAAGTTTCTTCTCACCTGTTTGGGTATCTATCATCCATAGATAGCTTTCGTTTACCGAAATATACTCTAATACCAAATATTGCCGATCATCCGGTGACCAGCTTAAGCCAAACCAGCCTCCCCCTTCTATTTCTGCGAGTATTTTATTACTTTCTGGATTTTTAGGGTCAATAATGTACAAATCTCTATCTTTACCCGTCCGTCGCGTAGAAGAGTAAATCATCCGGTCACCCTGATGAGACCAGGTACCACGACTATTTTTCGATTTACCATCAGTCAGTAAGGTAATCTCACCCGTGTCTAAGTCGTAGCGATAATTTTGGTTAAATTCATTACCACCAATATCCTTACTAAAAACAAAATAATCCCCCTCGGTGGGTTGAAAACTTGCTCCAGAGACTCTTTCAGGGAAAAATGTTAATTGCTGACGAGTTGCTAGAGGTGATTTTACCAAATGTACTTGACGAGTATCCCCAAAGCGAGTTGAAATCAACATAGAGCGTTGTTGAGGATGCCAACTAGCAATACTAGCAGAGCGAAACTGAGTATAGCGTTCCACATTATTTACTAATGAAGTAGGTATTGGAGGAATACCTTCAACTACTAAATTGTCTCCTGGAGTTATGGTGGGAATTTGAGCAGAAACCATAAATGTAGGTAGTAACACCGCTACTAAGAGGGTAGTAAAAAATCTTGATAAAAATTGCATTTTCTAATTATGACAAATGAGACAGACAGTCCCTATGAAAAGTTTTTGATAATTTTTTCATTATTCAATACATTTTCAATATTAGATACATAAATTAATTTTTTAGTTAAGTTTTTAGTTAATGTCTGGGTTAATTTCTTACTTCCGGTTCTAAACTTCTCAAAGTTGATAAACCCTACAAAAAATGATTACCTGCGGCTTCGCGTCGGTAATTGGTAGCTCAAGGATTGATAATAAGTTGGGATGTACTGAATCTTGAAGGTAGTGTGGAAAGATAATATGAAGATTATTGTTTTTGATTGTGACAGCACTCTGAGCAGTATTGAAGGTATTGACTTCTTAGCTGGTATGAGTGGTGCTGATGTTAGTCAAAAAATTGTAGATATGACGAATGCTGCCATGGATGGGAAAATTCCTATTGAAAGCGTTTTTGCTAAAAGATTAGAAATTATTCAACCCACTCAAGCAGGTGTTGCTCAAGTGGGAAAAAGATATTTAGAAACCATTGAACCAAGTGCTCTGAAAGTAGTTGAAAATCTCAGAAGTGAAGGTTGGACACCATTTATTTTGAGTGCAGGTTATGTACAAGCGATCGCGCCTTTAGCGAAGTATTTAGGTATTGAGACAATCGAAGCGGTAAATTTATTTTTCAATGATGATGGTAGCTATAAAGGCTTTGATAGTGATTATCCTACAACCCGCAATGGTGGAAAATTAGAAATAATTAATAAATTGAAACAAAATTATTCACCGGAAAAAATAGTTATGGTAGGTGATGGTGTCAGCGATTTGGAAACAAAACCTGGTGTAGATATGTTTTTCGGCTTTGGACGTTACGCAATCAGAGATAAAGTTAAATCTGAAGCTGATTACTATATTCAAGATCTGGCAGAACTTTTACCTTTATTAAGTCATTCTTAATTTCTGGGTTTTAATCTCATAAACCTAGAGAATGTAATATCTAGAGACGTTGCAGTGCAACGTCTTTCATTGAAAAAAATGGTCGGACAAATTCTCAATATCTTACTAAAGATAGAAGTCAAACACTGAAATATTCTGTTTCCCGAAAGAAGTCACAATTAAATATATTTAATACAAGTAAATAATAGAAATGTCTAATTTAATACTACATAAGCATTTCAAAACGTTTTTTCCAAAAGAATTAGGGTAAACTACCTCAAACTCCCAAAAAAATCTAATCTGTTGGGAGTTTCGGTAATTCTGTAAATGTAAGTTAAATTCTTAGAGAGCTTGGAATACAGCATCTCTAGACTAAGAATGTAAATAATTTATTGATGTGCAGGTGTTGTGTCATCAAAATCTTGAGCAATCTCATCTATATCAATTTTATCGAGAGGAGATTCTTTATCATCTGAAGAGAACTCTAAACTGATTCTCACTTTACCTTTTTGCCAACCCTGAGTACCAGGTCGAAGAACTTCACAAGTTTGTCCATCACCTAACCATTTTTCCTGAAGTTCGTCATATTCGGAGAAGACCTGTTTCATTTTTGCTATGAATTCACCTACCTTGAAGGTACAGTGAGGCATTAAAGTATGACTAGAATCGGTAGAAACCACATCACATTTACCGAGCGGCTCAAATTCATTATCCATTAATATTTTTGCAGCTTTGATATCAATTTATTATTTATCTCAAGAGAATTTTCATTGACCAGGATAAACCATTACTACCAAATTAAAAATATTTATTATTTATCAAATTTCTCAAATAATTTGAGTATAAAATTCCGCATTAACAAAAATTCACTTCTTTGATAAATCAAGATTCATATGAATGTATTAAACATGGAAAATGCTCAATACAGTTGATACTATTTTGGAGAGAGTTTGGGGGAGAATCCCCCAATTATTTTCTTCCATATTTATTTTTTGATACCTGTATTTTTCGATACCTATATGGAATTAATTGATTCTTTTAATTAGAAGAATCAACTAGAAAAACCAACCGTAAGAATGTAAACCTTTACCTAAAATATTTACACCCAAATAGCAAATCCAAACAACCACAAAACCGCTCGCAGCAAGGACTGCTGGTTTTTTACCCTGCCATCCACGAGTAATACGAGCATGGAGATAAGCAGCAAATACCAACCAGGTAATTAAAGCCCAAGTCTCTTTAGGGTCCCAACTCCAGTAAGAACCCCAAGCTTCATTTGCCCAAACTGCACCAGCTATTATACCAACAGTTAACAGAGGAAATCCCAAACCAATTATTCTGTAGCTGATGTTATCTAAAGTTTCAGCGATACTTAAACGTTGGGGTGAAAGGTTGTCAGGTTGAAATTCAGGATTAGAAGCAGTCTTGATGGGAGCTTCTAAAACTGCTGTTTGACCATTATTGTTGGTGGAAATCAAAGGAACCGAACCGTTACTTCCTTCAATAGCACTAACTTGGTTACTTACTGATTTTTGAGTAACCACTTCTCCAGCTTTGCGCAAAGTGTAACCATTTTGACGATAACCCCCATTCCCCACCGAACTACCTTGGAGTTGGATATTTTCTCCACGAGTTACAACCAAAAAAGCGATCGCTAGTAATGAACCGACCATTAATGCTGAATAACTTATCATCATGACACTGACATGCATCATTAACCAGTTTGACTTCAGTGCTGGTACTAATGGTTCAGAAACCTGCATTCCTGATGGTAAAGTAAGGGTTGCAAAGGCAGCGATCGCCATTGCAACAGGAGCAGTCACTACTCCTACCAAACGACTACCAGTATTATTTTCAGCGAGTAAATGAATTGCAGTAATACCCCAAGTCAAGAAAAATAAAGACTCATAAAGATTACTGAGGGGAAAATAACCACCTTCCAACCATCTTGCACCTAATAAAGCTGCGATGGATAAGTTCGCGATCGCCATTCCAGTGGTTCCCAAAACTTCTAAATAAGGAATTTTTGGAAAAGCTACTCCACACCAATAAATCAGCATAGTCAAGAATAGAACAGCAAAAGCAGTATTATCTAACCAATTTTGTAATATAACCAGATCCATCAAAGTTCTCTCTCTAATACATATATAAAAGAATTATGCCGTAGTTTAGATCCTATCTTGTTCTTGGGGATTATCTGCTATTTTACTAGGTTTTAGCTTTTGGCTTTTCAGGAGTATTTACAGTAAATAGAGTATTTATGAAGCAAAAATGATTTACTTTTTTTGCTTTTTCTTTATTTTTGTTTATTTACTTTTCTTTACTTTACTTTTTCTTTACTTTGATTCCGAATCTTTCCCAGAACTTTTTTGCAAAGAAACAAATACGTCATAACGAGTACTTAACTGATCCTCCATCGCAGTTGTTACACCAATTGATTTAGTTGCATCTAACCAAATTTTCTGATTGGGAAATAAACTAGCTAAAGGTAACTGTTTAGAAGTTGTTTCCACATCAATAAAAAATTTGCCATTACTAGAGTTAAACTCTTGAGGAACTGTTTTGCGAAATAAATCAGAACTTAAAAGTGTTTGATTTGGTTTGGGAATAATTTTCTTGATCACAGGTGCATTTACACCGACAGATAAGAAAGCAATATCATCATCAAGCCAACCGCGAGTTGCGACAACTCCCACAGGTCTAACCCAATTGATTATAGGTTGATTTGCCTCTTTTGCTTCCTGAATTTTAAACTGTAATTTTTCTTTCATAATCGTGTCCAACTGTTGTAAAGAGGTCTCTGCTTTGTTGCGATCGCTAGCTTTAACCATAAACACAAAAGCTGGACGTTCTTGTTGTTCTTCTTGATTACCGGTGGATGATTTAGCTGGAATAACTGAAAATGAAAAGTCCCCATTCATCCAGCTAAGTAAATCTTTGTCTAAATCTAATTCTGTCCAAGATTTAAACTCACTCCGTAGTTTTTCTGGAGCTATGGGTGAGAGAGAGTTTTTTTCTGAAGTGGAAATATAATTTCCCCAGGAACGTTTTAAATTACTTCCTGAGAGCATTACCATCGTGTCTGATGGAACACGAGTAGGCATATTAATATTACTTTTATCGTTTTGCAGTCTGCGACGACGATTAGGATTTAACCAGGAAACTCCTTTGAGTCTCATTCCTTTGTCTTCGAGGATAATTGTTCCTGCTAAACCTTGATTGCTACGAATTTTATTTAAGACTGGTTTTGGGAAAGGATTTTTCAAAGATGCTGCAGCAATTTCAGCAGAACCCGGTACATTCAGATAAAAACGCACAAAAGGATTATAGCTGGCTATTTTAGGAAAGTAAGAGGTAAAACCAGGAGTTTTGACCAATGATGTTTCTTGTACATAAGCATCGATTGACCTTTCCATTGCTTTTGCACTATCAGTAATCAATAAATATTTTCCATTTAAGGCTGCTACTGATAATTTATCCCCAGATTTTACCTCTGTTTCCTTAATACTTATCCCCTCATAAGTTCTTTGCTTCCATTCTTCAGCTTTGGAAACTTCGGGTTTTGACAATTTCGCAAATATTTCAGAAGCTTTTTTTTGGTCTTTTATAGGCAGTACAATAGCCAAAGACTGTCCAGAAATTTTAGTAATTCCTTTATCTGCAACTGGTTTGGATTTTGGCTTGGGTTTCTCAGGAGCTAACAGAGCAACAGTAATTTCCTTACCGACCCAAGGTTGAATATCTTTCTCATAGCTATAACCATTGCTAGTTAACAAGCGATCGCGCAACTGTGATAAATATTTATTTATTTCAGTTTGAGTGTCTTTTGTACCGAAATTTTCAATTTTCTTCCATTGTTTGCTATCAGTCGTCAGAGAAACCGTAAATAATGCATCTTGAGGAATAATATTTACACCAACCGGTAAATCTCTGGACAATGGTTTTCCTTGAGTCAATAACCAGTATCCTACGGCACCTCCAGCAATCAATACTACTGCTGAACCGACACTCAGTAGTAAAGAAGGCTTATTCTTTTTCTTCATTGCAACAGAGACTACAGGCAGTGCCATTAAAACCAATACCTCACAATCGTGAAATTAATTCTTATATAGGTAAAGTTAACCAAAAGTTTTTCGATACTCTAGAGCGAATAATTACATTAATTTACTTTATTTGAGTAATAAGACTTTTGAAAGGCAATTTCAGCTTTCAAAAAGATTCTACTCTGGCATTATACGAGTATTAGTTTTTCATATACTGCTGAATGATTCGAGCACCAATAAGCTTTTAACACATCGCAAAATTTTCATGTAAAACCTTATCTGCAAAAAATTGATCTACAACAAATTGTAAAAAAAATATATATTTCACCACTTTATATTACAAACTTTGTACACAAAGCAATTAATTATGAGGCAAGTGTATCTTCATCGATATGCAATTATAGCAAGACCAACAGGCATCATCGTAATACAAGTAAAGCTAGAAGTATCTAGATGTATTACCTGTAGATTAGTTTTGAATCAGATTAGGCTAGAGCAAGCATTCTTGAAAGTACCTTATCTTTGATAGCACCAAAAATTCAACTTTGGCAGAATATCCATAGATAAAATTAAAGATCAATTTTTTATACCCCTAGCTAACTAAAAGTAATCTCCAAGATAATCTCCAAGATAATTCGCAAGAAGATTCCACTGTTATTTTTATGACAACTATTAAGGCAGTAAATTAATGAGTACAATTTGCGATCAAATAAGCGATCGCTAATCCGACTCCCACGTAATTTTTCTGCTTCTAGAGGCTCTGATTAAAAGGATGGGGAAGCTTACCAAGATATTTAGTTAAATAAGGCGAAAAAACCTCATATATCAAAGTTAAAGGTTTACCATGATGCCAAAACAAATAATGTCTTCCCCAAAAAGGACCCTTTTGATTAAAACCTGATTCCAAAGCTGTGGAATTTCCATAATAAATGCCTTGAATATCTCGATATAATTCTGTGCGCAGTCGTGCCAAACTTGCCCAAATTGGTAAAGAGCGATTTTGCAAATACTCATCTACATGGGATGCTTCCCACCAAGAAGTTGCGTATGCTAACCTTTGACCGGAAGACGTACGCAACCAAACCTGTCTGCGCAATCGAGGACCAGGAACCATCTCAATTAAGTCCGGAGCTGCATCCAAATTCATACCAATCAATGACATATCGATAACATCAACTTCCGTAGGTTCCCTAGTTAATAACTTCAAATGTCTGGTAGGAGAACCGTCTCCTAGAAGTAATAACTGCCATGCAGGAGGCAAATCATCATGGAGCAAGCCTTCTTGTATAGCTTCCTCACCCCCCTGCCAGATTGGGTTAAGACGGTACCATCCACTAGGCGATATTAAATTTTCTGACGGCTTGTATATTGCAGTCAACGCTTATCTCTTAACAAAAATTCATCTATTTCTATCAAAGCATAAAAAATTCAGTCTCCCAAACTAGGAAACTGAATAATTCCAAAAATAATTCCAAAAATAATTCCAACACCCAAAATGTAATTAAAAATGCGGATGGCGAGACTCGAACTCGCAAGGCTTGCGCCACACGCACCTCAAGCGTGCGCGTATACCAATTCCGCCACACCCGCATACATTTTATGGTTGGCTAAATACAGAATATAGCATAAGAAGCTAATTATAGTAAGGTAATAGCTGGAACTTATAAAAACTATCAAAACAACAACTCAAAAAAAACAACTCAAAAAAATTGTAAGAATTCATAGATTTTTCCATGAGCATATCTTAGTTAACAGAAATATAGTTATCTCACGAGAGATATTAGCAAGGAGTACTACTACGATTACAAGTAGTATCTTAAACAACAAAAATATTGACTACACTTGAGAGTTAATGCATTGGAGACTAAGATTGCCTGAAAAGTGAGTCATCTCATCATTGGCGGTGTAATTCCGTGGTTACCACCAAGGATATAGCTTTATTTTCGGTATGCTCTGTCAGCGCTCAAAATGTAATTGACCGCTGTTTATCGGTCATTCCAGACATCGTCTTTGCATGGTGGTGTATAGATGAAAGGTAAATACAAACATACTTTAAATAATAAAAATTGCATCGCTTATCGCAACAAGTTGCCCTCACAACTAAAATTTACATGAAGTAAATTCCCAGTTATAAGAGTATTTCAATAAATCTGGACTAAAAAAGAAAATAAGCTGATGAAGTTCGATAAAATATTAATTGCCAATCGGGGAGAAATAGCTCTGCGCGTTCTCCGGGCTTGTGAAGAAATGGAAATTGCCACAGTCGCGGTTCATTCAACAGTCGATCGCGATACTCTTCATGTCCAATTCGCTGACGAAGCAGTTTGTATTGGTGAGGCTGCTAGTAATAAAAGTTATCTAAATATTCCTAACATTATTGCAGCAGCGCTAACTCGCAATGCAACTGCAATTCATCCAGGTTACGGTTTCTTGTCAGAGAATGCTCGATTTGCAGAAATTTGTGCAGATCATCACATTGCTTTTATTGGACCCTCACCAGAAGCAATCAAAATGATGGGAGATAAATCCACTGCTAAAGAAACCATGCAGCGTGCTGGGGTACCAACAGTACCTGGTAGTGATGGATTAGTAGAGAACGAAAGCGATGGACTGAAAATCGCTGGAGAAATTGGCTATCCAGTTATGATTAAAGCCACAGCAGGTGGTGGTGGACGCGGAATGCGTTTAGTTAGAGATGAAAGTGAGTTTATAACATTATTTCAGGCTGCAAAAGGTGAAGCTGGAGCAGCATTTGGTAATGCTGGAATTTATATAGAAAAATTTATTGAACGTCCCCGTCATATTGAATTTCAAATTTTAGCTGATAATTATGGCAATGTAATTCACTTGGGGGAAAGAGACTGCTCTATTCAACGTCGAAATCAAAAATTATTAGAGGAAGCTCCTAGTTCGGCTTTAGACCCACAGCTCAGGTTAGAAATGGGACAAGCTGCTGTGAGAGCGGCTAAATTTATTAACTATACTGGTGCGGGTACTATTGAGTTTTTGCTAGACAAGTCTGGCAAATTTTATTTTATGGAAATGAATACCCGTATTCAAGTGGAACACCCAGTTACAGAAATGATTACGGGTATAGACTTAGTTGTAGAACAAATTCGCATAGCTCAAGGAGAAAAACTAAGTCTTACCCAAGAGCAAGTAATACTACACGGTCACGCGATAGAGTGCCGTATTAATGCTGAAGACCCAGAGCGTGAATTTAGACCGTCACCAGGAACAATTAGCGGCTATCTTCCACCAGGAGGACCCGGAGTACGTATCGATTCTCATGCTTATACTGACTACCAGATTCCCCCCTACTACGATTCTTTAGTAGGTAAGTTAATTGTTTGGGGACCTGACCGTTCTACGAGCATTAAAAGAATGAAAAGAGCACTCAGAGAGTGTGCAATTACCGGATTGCCTACTACTATTGCTTTTCATCAAAAAATCATGGAGAATACCGAGTTTCTAAAAGGTAATGTTTACACCAGTTTTGTGCAGGATATGAAGAATGGTTAATCCCTTTGGGAAATTCCGGTATTGTTTAATATTCTATTCCGAAAATGAGGAGATATCGACCCCGAATATATAAGGCTTTTCTATTCTTTTTCGGAGATGTGGATAAGGTTTGATGCTCCGCTCTGGGGGAGCATTTTCCGCCGTCTCCAGTCTTATGAGGAGCAAATACTATTGAACTCTCGACATCATAGTAATTAACCCTTGTTGACCTAGAAGAATTTCTCTAACTAAGCTGAAAATTCCCACCCAGATGATTGGGGTAATGTCAACTCCACCAATGGGGGGAACTATTTTGCGAGCAGGAATCAAAAATGGTTCAGTAGGAAAAGCAATTAAATTAAACGGTAGTCGATTTAAATCGACCTGGGGATACCAACTCAAAATGATACGAAAGATAAACAAAAAAATCATTATCCCTAACACAGGACCAATAATCCAAGCAGTTATGTTTAAACCAGTCATTAGTTTTTCTCGCAGTAAAGCAACGCCAATAATTTAGATATTTTTCGTTAAAAATTAATTTTTGTAACGTTATGTATACAATGATTTTAGCTGAATTTTGCTATCTAATCTTTTAAATCAGGGCTTGATTGACAATTAAACAATTGTTGCGATCGCTAGAAAATAAAAACGAGCCTGCTTTTCAAGAATGTAAGAGGCAGCTAAAATTAAATATAAGTTAATTGTGAGATTGTTACAAAAAAAGGTTGATATTTTTATGACACCGTCATTATCAAATTTTCTTTTTAGTTTACTTGCGGGTGCTGCTATCGTAGTTATTCCTGCTACTGTTGCACTAATTTTTATTAGTCAAAAAGATAAAATTCAACGTTCTTAATTTTTGATTCTAGTGGGAGATTGGTTCTGAAACTAGATTAAATTATCTTTTTTATCTTGGAAATATCTTTCGGCTAAGTATATTTATGTGTGATTAGGTACAAAGTATACTTGGCTGATAGTTAAAAACTTTTTAGGATAAACTGAAAGTGCTTCAAAGCAATTTTAGATGCTTTGGAGCTTTAATATATTAGTTTTGAATAGTATTTTTCTAATTAGTAGTTTTCTAATCAGAATTTTTCCAAATGACAGTAGAGATTTTAATTTTAAGTCGCTAACATAGATTTTGATACTAGGAATATAAAGATGGTAATTTTTGGGCTGAACTCAGCCAGCGTTCTGGCTCAGGTAGGTATAGGTAATAACTTATTAATTAACTTATTAGCTATTTTTATGGCTTTTGGTGGAGCGGGACTTTACTTTTTAAGGACTATACGTCCAGAGCTATCGCGAGACCAAGATATATTTTTTGCTGCTGTAGGAGTTGCTTACGGCTGTATTCTGTTTTTTCAAGGCTGGCGTTTAGACCCTATTTTACAGTTTTCTCAGTTTATTTTGGCAGGTTCGGCAGCATTTTTTGTTTTCGATAGCGTCCGTTTGCGGGGTATTGCAACTCAACAAGCCAAACGAAATACTCCCATAGTAGATGATGAAAGAGAAGTTAGCGATCGCCCAGAATATGATAATCGCAGAACAAGGAGAAGTCGCACCTACGGAGCAGAAAGAGTAGAAGTAGAGTTGGAACCGCTACCTTATTACGAAGATGAATACGAAGACGAACCACCTATACGTGGTCGTATTCCTGGTGGGAGAGATAGTCGCGCTCCGCGAGATGACTATGATTACGATTATGATTATGACGATGCACCACGTCGTTCTTCCCGTCGTAGTAGTAGCAGCAGAAGTTCTAGCAGTAGAGTTGTTAGAGAAGATAGAAGGGAAAATGAACCCCGTTCTAAAAGCAATAGACGTACAAATCCTGCTCCAGACAGGTATGCACGGGATGATTGGGACACGTCTTCTAGCTCTATAGAAAAAGTAGATAAGTTCGGTGCAGATGACTGGAATTCTGAAGATAGAGAAGAAAGAAGACTACCTCGTCGAGATAATTCTTCTGAAGTAGGACGAAGAAATCGCAACCGTCCTTCAATTTCCCCTTCTGCTTCTCTAGAAGACGACGCTTATACAAAGCGACGTAAAGGTTTAGATGATAGGAGTTTTGATGATAGGAATTTTGATGATAGGAATTTTGATGATAGGAATTTTGATGACAGGAATATAGATAGAAATAATGTGGGTTTAAATTCTCCAGCGAAAGAAGATGATGTAATTCCCACAACTTATGTAGACTATAAACCCCTTGACTCTTCTGAAAAAGATTCAGATGAGAACATTAATCCGAACAGTTATGGAGAGTATTAAATTACTTTTAGCGGATCTTTTAGCAGAATTTGCATCTAAAAGTAAAGTATCATTCTTCCTAGCATTATCAAATTTCAATTGTTTTGCAGTGATTTAAATTAAATCTTAGATTAAATTTTGAATTGAATCTTGAATTGAATCTTGAATTGAATCTTGAATTGAATATAGAACAGTGACAAATGTTTAGGGGATACGAAAATTCAGTAAAATTTGAGATTCCGATTAAGTTAACAAAAATTATTGTCTGGCTTCTGCCATTAAGCTTGATACTTTTACTAATATCTTGCACATCCGAGCAGCTCCCTATCGGAAAAAATACGTTAAATAGTCGTTATACAGAAGAGCAGCCATATTTAAGCGGTGATGGAAAATTTTTAGCCTATGTTTCTAACCGTCAAGGTTCTCATCAACTTTTACTATACAATTTACAGAGACAACAGGTCGTTCCTACACCACGTCTAAATAAGCCTAGAGCTATCTTAGAAAGTCCCAGTCTTAGTTATACAGGACGATATATTGCCTATATTACAAATGACCAAGGTAGATCCGTTATTGGATTATATGACCGTGCAGTAGAGCGATCGCAAATTTTGACTCCCATATATCGGGGATGGGTCAGAAATCCAAGTATTAGTCCAGACGGACGCTATATTGTCTTTGAAACTTCTAATCGTGGTCAATGGGATATTGAAGTATTAGATCGAGGAGCAAGTATTGAGCTAGATATCCCTAGCGGTTCTGTAGTTCCTGCACCAAGACAATAAGATTTGATATTTTGATATCACCGCTTACTACCTATGAACTGAGAACATGGCAAAATTAGGTGGAAATATTAAGTATAAATAAAAATTAAGTATAAAGATTATTATAAAGATTTTCAGTACACTAAATTTAAAATTTAAGAAATAACCAAGTACTTACGGAAAAATTTGTATAGCTGTTTTCTGTTTCCTATCTTAGATGAAATATTTAATTAATTTTACACAGGTACTTATTATCAGTAACAAGTAAATAATGCCTCTATTAACTTCTATTGCTTATATTAAAAATCTTAAGAATAATATTATTTTTATTTTAACTATCGCGACCATTAGCTGTTTAAGCGGTTGTGGTGCTTCTCCCCGCATATTACAGTATCCGGTTGCTCCTGGAGGACAAAGCTTAAACAGCTCAGCATCAGAATTAAATCCCCAAATTAGCGGTAAGTATATTGTTTTCACAACAGACCGTCGGGGTAGTCAAGACGTATACTTATTTGACCGAATCAATCGTAAATTGATTGATGTACCGGGTCTTAACTCCTATGAAGCGATCGCATCTCATCCCTCCATATCTCAAGATGGGAAATACATAGTATTTGCAGCTTCTCGTCAAGGGAAAATGAATATTTTTCTTTACGACCGAGAAACACGTCAAAGTCGAAATCTAACAGCAAACATCCAAGCAGAAGTCCGCAATCCTACTATCAGTGCTGATGGTAGTAAGATTGCTTTTTCTTCGAGCATTAATGGACAGTGGGACATTAGGGTATATGATCGCTTTGGTAGACCTTTGAATCTTCCTTAATAGTCGTTTCCTGTGCCCTATTCCTATTCCCTTTCGTTATATACTTTATATACTCTCAGAATTAGAAATACTTTCTTCTTTAACTTTCTGAACTGCATTAATTAGCGATCGCACTTGAGATGTTCCTTGAGAAGGTTTAAAAGATAGGGGAAATTTTCCACTATTAATCATTCGCAAACCTAAAGGTGCAAGGGTTAACAAACCTCTGAGGTCACGGAAATAGTTACCTACAACCTGCAAACCAAACTTTCTTTCATCAATCCAACCACCTTCTTTAACTAGTTCTACTAATACTTTACGATGGCGGATAGAACGGTTATTATCTGCTGATTGATGTTGGAGAATTTCCTGCTTTATTTTACTAATTTGTTCCAATGGTTCTACTTCCATAGGACAAACATAATTACAGTAATAACAACGAGTGCAACCCCAAACTCCTGATGTCGAATTATTATATTCTTGTAAACGTTGTTGGGTTTGGCTATCTCTAGAATCTTCCACCATACGATAGGCTTTGGCAAGAGCATGAGGTCCAACAAAATCGGAATTCACCTCCACAGCATTACACTCAGAGTAACAAGCACCACACATAATGCAATTACCTGTTTCTTCTAAACGCGATCGCTCTTGTGGAGTTTGCAAAAATTCTTTTTCAGGAACAACTCTTGCTGATGTACTTACATAAGGATTAACAGTCTCTAAGTTTTTCCAAAACCCTTTCATGTCTACCACTAAATCCTTAATTACCGGCATATTTCCTAGTGGTGCAATAGAAATTGAAGGTAAGTCATCATCACCATTATTATTATTTTCATCACCTATTTCTTCCCCCACATTTTGCTTACAAGCTAAAGCAGAACGTCCGTTTATACGAATTGCACAGCTACCACAAATTGTATTTCGACAATTTTTACGAAATGCTAAACTTCCATCCTGTTCCCATTTTATGCGATTTAGACAATCTAATATTGTATTCCCCGCATCTGCTTCTAAATGATAAGTTTGCACCGATGGATTAGAACTTTGATTTTGCCGAATAATCTTAAAAGCAATTAACATTATTGCCAATCCTCAAATTAAAAATTATAGATATTTACCGTTGTAGTTGCTCAAAATAATTTGAAGCATATCCTTACGACCCTTCTACAAGCATTATCATCATTAAAGGCTAAATCTAACTTGGCTGTTAATAAGCTGATGTAAAGAAATACTTAATTTAGATTTCACTATAACGATTAAAAGCCAAATTGCAAATTTATGCTTGTTCATGCCTACTTTATGATCAAGCATGAAGCTAAATTTTCTTCACACATCTACACTTTCAAGTCTAAGACCGTTTGTAAGTAAAGCTTACAAGCATTAATTCAAAAAAATATCACTAAAAAAAATTTGTTTACACCACCTTAAAAGTTTATTTACACATCAAGACGGTTGTATCTATAGTTAAATTTTATCAAAATCTACTTATCGTTATGATCGCAAAGCTGTAACTACATCAATAGTATATTTATGTGAACACATTTTATCTATCTATGATAGATTCTAGAGTTTTCGGAAAGTTAGAAATATGGGTTTACATAGATATTCTTAAAGCGAGATAACAAATATAAGCTAATCAGTGAATATTGCAAGATAATACTATAACTGCTTTTCAGCAGAAAATGAAAATCAATAAGATAAATCGTATCATTCTCATTATTCTTCATAATGCTATTTATTCAGATAGTTTTTAATCAAGGGCTCCTTAGTTATTATGAATGAAGATTTCCAGTACTAATAGATAATTGTGTGTTTACAAGTTTAATTCAAATTTAAACAATATTTTTGCTATTATTAATTCATGCTAGTATTTAATGTAAAATTACGAAGCGACAAGAACAGCATAAATAGCTGTATTGGAGTCAATACTACCGGATAGTTTATTCGTAATCTAGAGATGATAAAATCTCACTCAATATTAGCAGGATAAAAAAAGGTCTGCCTCAAAAACTCCGTGGAAAGCTATGCTTTATAAGCAAGAAAGTGAAAATAGGAAAATCCTAGAAATCTACGGAAATAAAGGTAAACACCATAATATATTGAATACCTGCAATTTGTTTGACCCAAAACTATATCATTTGAGCTCATTCTATTTGTGAAGGGGGCTTAAAGTTATACATTTCTATTGATGCCATTATCAAGAAAATGTTCTTTAATAATGGTAAACAATGGTTAAAACAACCTCAAAATTCGGAAAATTTGTACCTGTAAAAATCATAACTTTCCATATTTTATGATTTTTACACAGGTGTTTATTGGCTAAAATCAAGCCATAAAAACCCTTTACAAGAGTATCGGGTAGTTATGATGCAGATGTCTAAAAGTCGGTGTACAAAAGTCAGTGTACCGACATCCATTGACATCATTTATCAGTTTGGAGAGAGTAAGGATATTTTCATTACAAATGAGCGAAACTGCAACCGCACCGTTAACCGGAAAAGCACTGCTGGCTAAGGTCAAAGAACTATCTACTTTACCACGTCGAGAAAGAGCAAAGCAGTGTGGATATTACACTGTTACAAAAAATAATCAGGTTCGCGTTAATCTTACCGATTTTTACGACGCATTACTATCAGCAAGAGGAATTCCTCTTAGTCCAGAATCACCAAAAGATGGTCGTGGTCGTGAACCTACTTATAGAGTTAGTGTTCATCAAAACGGTCAAATAGTTATTGGTGCAACATATACCAAAGCAATGGGATTAGAACCTGGTGATGAGTTTGAAATTAAGCTTGGATATAAGCATATTCACTTAATTCAAATAGATGATGATAAAAAAGAAACCGATTTTGATGAAGATGAAGAACAAGACGAAGATGATGAGGATTAAATAGAATAGATTTGCCAAAAGTAATCAGAAATACTATACATAAAATGTAAAATTTTTCTGTGAATACTTGTTGAAAACAACCTAATTAATTTTTATCTTTGGGAAACAAATTTATCTTGAGGAAACGAAGCGCGATATGTGAGATTAGTTTAAAATCAAACTTGGATACTTTAATAGTATTGAGATAGAAGTAGCCAAATATAGAGCAAGATAGATTTCAGCAGTTCAGTTAACTAAAAATTGACTGCATATTAAAATTTGTTCATATAGATTGTTCTTACTATCTTTCTAGTGTTCAAACCAAAGTAAACATTTTCACATCGATCGTGCTTTTTTTTTCTATCTACATAAAATCGTTCTTGCCATTAATAAGCAATATAGTATCTTTCTTTGAGAATGTGCCGATACTATTTGTCGTAATGGCTTTTTTTATATTATGGGGACTTTGCTGGTTACCTTTCGGAACCATTACAGCATTAATAATAAAATGGCAGCCAAACCAACCGGTTAAACCAGGGCAAAAGTTATCTTTGATGTTTTCTCTATATTTAATATCACCTTTGGTTTTATGGTCATTTACTAAGTTAACAAAAATACCTTTTTCAGCTTATGGATTGGTTAATAAAATATTATTTATTAATTCTTTACTATCTGGTTTAGCTATAGGAATCATAAGTATATTTTTTATATTTGCCTGTCAGGGATTACTGGGTTTATGCAGTTGGAATAAATCCAGTATTAAACAATTACCATCTGTTGCAATATCCATACTTTTGATTGCATTGTTGGTAGGTGGAGTTGAAGAATTAGTTTTCCGAGGTTTCGTATATACTCAGCTGCAAAGTGTTTATGGAGTATGGATAGGGGCAGTAACTTCCAGTTTAATTTTTGCTGCTTTGCATCTGATTTGGGAACAGAAAGAGACACTACCGCAGCTACCAGGACTATGGTTAATGGGTATGGTATTAGTTTTTGCAAAATACTTTGATGGTGGAAGTTTAGGTTTAGCTTGGGGTTTACATACTGGTTGGGTATGGGTAATCGCTTGTATTGACACAGTTGGATTGATTAGCTATACAGGTAAAGTTCCAGAGTGGTTAACAGGTAAGTATCAAAAACCTTTAGCAGGAGTCGCTGGTATCATTTGCTTAATTGGAACTGGATTAATTTTGTACGTATCGCAATACTTATCCAATTTGTATTTTTTATAAATATACGTGTTATGCCAATTAAGCGCTCAAACTGTTATTATTACCTTGATAAATTAAAAATAGAGATTTAAGCGAGCTTCAAAACTCTTGTAGAACAAAGGAGATTTTTAATTTACACTAGGCGTACAATATATTTTTTGTGAATAGAATATATTTCTTGTGAATAAAGTTGCTCCGAGATAGCTGTGAAAGCGATTATCTTACTTCAATACTGTAAATGATTACTATAAGTTGAGTTTACATATTTGCTTAAAGACTTATGAGAGCATATTTTATGAGACACACCAAATACTGACAATCGTCACGGGATTGAGTGGTGCAAATCTAGTCAAAATTCCTACTGGAACTGAGCGTGATAGCTGTACTTGTAACAACTGATACTTCCAATCATGAGAATTTAGCCAGGATAAAACAGTATTTAAGTGTTCCAAAGTCGCTAAAGCTAAAACAATTTTGCCATCAGTATGTAAATTTTCAGCACAGATATCAAGAATGGAGGTTAGATTACCTCCACTACCACCAATAAAGACTCGGTCGCATTTAGGTAAATCTGATAAATTACTTGGTGCTAAACCGGAAATCGCTGTAATATTTTCAACTTGGAAGCGTTCTGAATTGGCTTTAATTAAATTTATACCAGCAGCAGTTTTCTCTACTGCGTAAATTTTAGAAGTTGGGAATAAACGAGCAATTTCGATAGATACTGAACCTGTACCTGCACCAATGTCCCAAAGAATTTGTCCTGGACGTAATCCTAACTCTCCTAAAACCATTACCCGGACTTCCCGTTTGGTCATTAAACCAGGTCTGTCTGTAAAACTAAGAAAATAATCATCAGGTATTCCTAGAAAGGGTAAAGTTTCTAAGTTAATTTTCTTGTTTTCATCTTGACGCAATAAGATTACTACATTAAGGGATGCGTATTCGTTATTCTGCAAATCTTTCTGTAGAGAAGTAATATCTAAGATTTCTAGAATACGCTCGTCTTTCCCACCCAGGTTTTCACAAACCCATAATTTATATTGATTAGTTAAATTTAAAGAATGTACTAAATTGAAAATCGTTTTTGGGTTATTTTTTTCATCAGTCAATACAGCTATCTTTTCCACACCTTGCTGTAATGCTTTAATTAACTCTTGATTAGAGCGTCCGTGAACGCTAATAATTCGCGCATCTTGCCAAGGTAATTTGATACGATTAAATGCTAGCTGTACTGAACTCACATGGGGATAAAAGCTAATTTTTTCAGATGGTATTTCTGCAAGTAGTAACCTTCCTGCACCAAAGAATAAAGGGTCTCCAGAAACCAAGACCACGATACCTTTAACACCATTATCTAGATGTTGACGAATACCGGCGATCGCTTGTTGAAAGTCAGTTATATAGAGACGTTGGGCTGAATGGTTGGGGAAGTAAGTTAGGTGTCGAGAACTTCCCACAAGTAGATTAGCTTTAATAATAATTTGTTTGACATGTTCGCCCAAACCTCCAACACCATCTAAACCGATACCAATTACATGAACTTTTGTCATTATTTGAACATAATTAATTTCAAGTTATGAGTTTGGATTGTATCGCTTATTTCCTAACTCATAACCCAAAAATTAATCTATCATCCGAAAGGTGACAGACGCTTAAGAGCACGACCAGTGACCTCACCGTATCGCAGTTCCCCACAAAGAATTTTGCCCATAATTTTGGGACCAGAAGGACGTTTGACCCCAGCTTTATAACCGATACCAGGTAAGCGGTAAAATACCCCAGCTAACTTTTTAGCCCAAGACATATCACTACCCCATTCTTCATTAATGGTTTGGGTATATCCTTCTAAAGCATTTGCATCCCCAGCAAGTGCTTTATTAATAGCCTCAGATGCTTTTAGACCGCTAAAAATAGAAGGACGAATACCTTCAGCAGTAAACGGATCGACGACACAAGCAGCTTCTCCTGCGAGTACAGCATTTTGGGTATGTAACTTTTGATTTCCATCCCATAAACAAAGAGCATGACCATACTGCTTGCAAGTTTTGATATCTAGGTCAAAACTGCCGCCATATTTATTCAAAATATCCTTAAAATTTTGTGGTTCTCCACCAATAAATGTCCCAATACCAATAGAGTATCCATCAGCTTTGGGAAAATTCCAAATATAACCATTTTTGACTAAACCAAACTCAAAGTGAGCGACATTACCATTTTTAACACTTGCAGGTGCTTCAGCCTCTAATGCAGCAGCTAAGCGACGTTTACGATCTTTGAATCCTAACCATTTTGCCATTGGTCCTTTTGCTCCATCTGCGGCTATTACGTAACGTCCGCTAAAAGTACCGTTTGCAGTATTGACTTCCCAATGGTCGCTTTGAAAATCAACACCAGTAACCTCAGTATTATCCTTGAGTTCTGCTCCTTGTTTTTGAGCTTGTTCTGCTAAAAAATTATCAAAAACTTCTCGTCGCACCATCCATACAGGTTCTTTGATATCCAGTTCGGCTTCTACCGGATCGCCCATTTTCCAAGTAAAGCGAATTGTATCAACTTTTTCCGAAATCGCTGGGCTAAAGTCAAAATCAAACCATTGGGCGACAATTGGGGATACACCACCACCACATGGCTTATACCTTGGAAGTGACTCTTTCTCTAAAATTAGTACTGAGCGTCCCTGTTTGGCTAAATGATATGCTGCGGTGGTACCTGCTGGTCCAGAGCCGACAATGATGCAGTCGTACATATGGCTAATTTTTCGCTCCTGAGTTAAGTTTTTTCCGCGTTGCTTACTTTTACATGCAGTCTAATAGACTGAAAATACTATTGTGAATACTACTATGAAAAAGTTTGTAGTATTTCCCTTGACCAGTCTAAATCTTTATTCTCTATTAAGCATTCTTTTCCGTAAATTTTTGAGTATAAAAAACTTTTGAGACTAATTTTATGTATTTTGACTAAGTAATTATCCGATATTCTTTTGACTGACAATATAAGTGATTTTTATTCCTTATGTACAATAATAATTGTATTTAAATGATCTATATTTTTTTAGTTTTATAAGTTACTTATGTCTGATTAAATGCCGACTGTAAAGGCTTGATGTCATTATTTGTAGTCATCCTTCAATTTTTTAGAACTTTTTTCTATTCATTATTTCTGACTATTTCCTGTAACCTAAGATAAACTGCTACATACCCACCCACGAGTCTAGCCTTTTGAGAAAAATACTTTAGCCCAATCTATAGGTATACGCCTATACATTTAGAAATAATCTAAAACAAGTAGTTAAAAAAAACCTGATACCTTAATGAGTAAAGTATCAGGTAAATTGCTTAAATTTAGCTTAAATTTATAATTACTAGAGAGAAAAATTAGACAGTCATAATATCCTTTTCTTTCTCTGCTAATAATTCATCAATTTTTGCTGTGTATTTCTTGGTTAACTTTTGTACTTCATCTTGCAAATCCCGCGATTCATCTTCAGAGATTTCGCTATTTTTTTCTTGTTTGCGAACGGTATCCAAAGCATCGCGCCGAATATTGCGAACTGCAACGCGTCCTTCTTCGGCATATTTTGCAGCTATTTTAACCAATTCTTTACGGCGATCGCTAGTTAATGGCGGTATATTTAGCCGAATTGCTGAACCGTCATTATTTGGCGTTAAACCTACATCCGACATGGAAATAGATTTTTCAATTAAAGATATTGAACTAGGGTCATAAGGCTGAATAATAATGGTAGTAGCGTCAGGAGTGCTAATACCAGCCAATGACTTTAGTGATGTGGGCGTACCATAATACTCCACCATGATTTTATCTAACAAACTCGCATTAGCACGACCAGTGCGAATGGTATTAAAAGCTCGTTGAGTTGCCTCAACGCTCTTTTGCATCGTGCTTTGAGCTTCAGCTAATTCCACAAGAACCTCCCACAAGGGTGCCGATAGATTCTCCCATAACTGCTCGGTGGATGTTACCCCTTACAGACAAGTCAAAGACCAAAATTGGGATATTATTTTCTTTACACAAAGCGATCGCAGTGCTGTCCATGACTCTTAAGTCTTTAGCCAAAACGTGAGCATAGGTGAGAGTTTGGTAACGCTTGGCATCAGGATAGACATGAGGATCGGCATCATATATTCCATCTACTTTAGTGGCTTTAAAAATCACCTCAGCATCTATCTCAGCAGCTCTTAAGGCTGCGGTAGTATCAGTGGTGAAGAAAGGATTTCCAGAACCAGCCCCAAAAATAACCACCCGCCCTTTTTCAAGATGACGGATGGCTTTACGACGGATATATGGTTCAGCGACTTCCTGCATTGCGATCGCTGTTTGTACTCGCGTCTCTACGCCGACTCTTTCAAGTGAGTCTTGTAGGGTCAAGGAATTCATTACCGTGGCAATCATGCCGATGTAGTCAGCACTGGCTCTGTCCATACCTGCCGATGCTGCTTTGACACCACGAAAAATATTTCCACCTCCTACAACGATGGCGACTTGAGTGCCAGTTGCCGCTACTTCTCCCACCTCTTCAGCTATTCCTTTCACCACTTCTGGATCAATTCCATAGCCCATGTTGCCCATCAAGGCTTCACCGCTCAGTTTAAGTAAAACCCGTCGGTAATTTGTTCCCATGAAGTTACGCTTTATCAATCAGAAAGTTGCTATTGCCTCCCATTTAAGATAGCAGTACCGTGACTATCTGTCTCTAGTTACGCCAAATTAATGACGTACCTATAGGTAAAGTTTCCTGGATAGAAATCTTTTCTCCCTTCAATAGTGCAGCAATAGCTTCTCTCAGATAATACTCTGTTACGGAGGAAGTATCTGATGGTTTATTGTCAATTTTTCCTTTGTAACGAACGATACCTCCTTTATCAATGAGAAAAGCCATAGGTGTTTTGGTCGCACCAAAGCTACGGGTCACATCTTGAGTTGAATCCCATGTGTAAGGAAAATTTAATTTATGCTTTTGGGCAAAAGCTTTCATACTTTCTAAACTTTCATTAATATTTTGGGTGGAATCTGTTCCATTCATCCCTATTAGGGTGAACTCATCGGCAAAAAATTCGCCTTGAATGCTTTTGAGTTGTTCCAAGTAAATATTTACGTAGGGACACTCATTACACATGGAAATAACCCCTACCGCTCTAAATTTTTCCAGGTAGCGGCTCAAATGATGTACTTGATTATCGATACCCGGCAGTTCAAAGTCTGGTGCATAGCTGCCGATCGGAGTGTTAATTGTTTCTAGTGTACTCATCTTCCCTGATTTGAAGAAACTAGGAACAAGGAAATCTCATTAAACCTAGGGTTTTGGCTCAAGTTACGACCCATTCCTAAAGTAATGCTCAATAATCAATTATTTTACGAAGTGATTTTTTTGTATGTAAATTGTGAAACTACTGAAATAGCTGACAAGATTATTTTCCGATTCACATGATTTAAAGGGAACAGCCTCGGTGAAAATAGAAGATAAGGATAAATTTTTAATATTAGGATTTATGCGGGAACTATGTGTTTACCTCCGAAGTGACCCCAGGGAAGCATAAGTTTTAACGTTCAAGCTAGCCTTTAAGAAGTTAGCTATGTTGGAGCAACTTTACGCAAAGCCTTATTTTTTCTTATGAGTGTGTCGTAAGTCCTGAATATGTCAAGCCTTAAATTACTTAATTTTCATAATTTCTTTTGATTTAACTGTCTATTATTTGATTAAATAGGTGATGGGAAAGATAAATTAAGTTTGAGTATTAAATAAAGATGCTTATTTTAAACGTTTATTTTGTATTTATTTTATAATTTTTTTTCGGAGTGTATAAATTTACTTAAGTGTTTATATGAATTCGTTGAATCAAGAATCCTCCTTTCAGGAGGCTGACACGAACATGAATAATTCTCAAGAAGTGTCAAATCAAGAAGTGTCAAAATTCTTATCTACCTAATTTTTTAGGTTTTTGTTTGTATTTTTATATTTATGTTTTTATGACCGTATCGCCTTCTCAAGAGTCACAACATTTTATAAAAAACTGGAATTGGCGCGGTTTCTCTATTTGTTACCGGCAAGAGGGTTTATCGGGACCTGCGGTAGTTCTGATACACGGATTTGGTGCATCATGGGGACACTGGCGTAAAAATATTCCCGTTTTGGGAGAGTCTTGCCGAGTTTATGCGATTGATTTGCTTGGCTTTGGTGCATCCGCAAAACCCCAACCTTCAGAGCAGGTAAAGTATGAATTTGAGACTTGGGGGGAGCAGATAGTAGATTTTTGTCAACAAGTAATTGGTGAATCAGCCTTTCTTGTAGGTAACTCCATAGGTTGTATAGTAGCAATGCAAGCTGCTGTTATTAAGCCAGATATTGCTTTAGGAGTTGCTTTAGTAAATTGCTCTTTAAGACTTTTACATGAGCGTAAGCAGCAAAGTCTTCCCTGGTATAGAAGATGGGGGACACTAATTTTACAGCGTTTGCTTGCTATTGAGGGAGTGGGGAATCTATTTTTTAGTCAAATTGCTCGTCCGCGGACTGTCAGAAAAGTCTTATTACAGGCTTATCAAGACGATTCTGCGGTGACGGATGAACTAGTTGAGATTATTCTTACTCCTGCTAAGGATAAGGGGGCTGCAAGGGTTTTTATAGCATTTACAGCTTATTCTACCGGACCTCTAGCAGAAGACCTGTTACCAATTTTGAAATGTCCAGTAATTATTTTATGGGGAACAGCAGACCCTTGGGAACCAATAAAATTAGGGAGAGAATTTGCAAAATTTCCCCAGGTAACCAAATTTATTCCCTTAGAAGGTGTAGGACATTGTCCTCAAGATGAAGCTCCTGATATAGTAAATCCGATATTAATAGATTGGATAAAACATACAGGTTAAATTTGCTAAGTGAATCTGAGTCTCAAAGAGTTGAGATTATAGTCTACTCCATCAGCGCCTAAATTAAAATAATCCTTTACCATCTCTAGTTTAGGGTCATCTAAATATTTAAGCTTGCTTAAGGCATAACAAATTATCACTTATATGACGATTTAATATAAGTCCTATTTCTTTTACCTGAATTATTACCCAAAGTATAAATTGAAATTGAACTAAATTTAAATTGAATAATTTTGACTAATATTTGTTTTATAGAGAAACAAGTTAGAAATTTTTCAGATTCTAGTATCTAATCAGTTTGCTAGACGATGAACTTTTGCTCTGTCGTAGGCAAATCGCTTAAATAAAGCTTAGGGGAAGGGTAACTCTTCGGATGCATCTTTAAGTTTGAGCCAGTCCTTGCCTAATTGGATACTGATATCCGAATTAAGGTTTCCCGTACTCTCTATTCTAACTTCTCCAAAACCAATATTATTACGAACAGACTCAGCACTGCTATCATCTCCTTTCTGAGCAACAATGTGAGTCACATCGAGAGGTTGACTCCAAGGTTTAGAAACATAAACTCTGCGGTAACCAGCTCTTCGCAAGCTTCTAATTAAGGGTCTAAGTTCTGAATAACTGCTACCGGTACTATCTTGAATGGCTATTCGTACAGAAGATGGATCGGTAGAAGTAATTATATCATCTGTTTCTAAGTCGAAATGACGATTCATTATTGTACTAATATTTTTCTTATTAGGAACCCAGTAGCTAGCGTCATACTCTCCTTGCTGACTAAAGCGACCTGGTATCATCAGCATTTGCATATTAGAACGATTTGTACGAACGCCAAATCCAGCTAAAGCAACTAATTCTTCTACTGTTAAGTTTGTATCAATATGAGATTGAACTACTTTCAATATTTCCGGCAAACGCGCTAAAGTCGTAGGATTGAGAGTTTGATCTATCAAAGCTCGCATTACGAGTTGTTGACGTTGGATGCGACCGATATCTCCTTGTGCATCATGACGAAAGCGTAGCAATTGCAAGGCTTGTTCGCCATTCAATTCTTGCTCTCCCTGTTTTAAATTAATATACAAGTGTTGCGAATCATCTTGATACTTCATATCTTTAGGTACATAAACCTTAACTCCACCTAAAGCATCAATTAACTTGCTGACTCCCAGTACATTAATACGAATATATCGGTCTATAGCTACATCTCCTAGTAGGTTGCTGACGCTCTTAGCACTTAGAGCAGGACCACCTAAGACATTAGCTGAGTTAATCTTTTTCATCCCATATCCTTCTATTCTCGTGCGAGTATCACGGGGAACAGAAAGCATAACAATTTTTTTCTTTTGGGGGTCAAATCTAATCAGCAGCATCACATCAGAAAGACCATCAAAAGCATTTACCTGGGGTAAATATCCTAAATCTTTCACACCTTCAGGAGTATTACGAGTATCAGGAGGTAATACACTCATACCCATAACAAGTATATTTACTGGGCGAGTTAATTCTGAAAACTTTAGTCCACCACCAGCAATGCGATCGCTATCGAAAACTGCTGCTTCTGAAGGGCTAAGAGGTTTTTGCAACAACGGGGTACTAGTTAGAGATACTGCTAATAGTGCTCCTGCTGTTGCCGATACCATAGCGATACCGCTCATTCCCACCCAAAACCACAACCAGCGTCCCGATTTATTTTGGGAACTATTAACGGATTTTGTGGCGCTAGCTGAATGCTTATCTTGCGCCGAAGTTCTTTGAATAGTCACTTACTTCCTCACACTTACTGATATACGTAGCATATAAAGCTTCGCTTTAAATAACGAATCAACCTATCATAGCTAACTCTTAATTATCAGTGCTGATTTTCTTTCTTCCGTGTCAACCAAAACACTTATAGCAGTATTTCTCCCATTTTTTTTATAAATCCGGAGACGTTTTAATGTTTTACTAAAGTATTGTTGATTTAACAGGATTTCATCGTATAAATACTTTATAAATTGACATCTATAAAACAAGTACTTTAATTATATTTTTATTGTAATTCTTAATTTTGTTCGTATCGCAGATGTTAAGACAAATACCGACCCAGTACTCTTTCCGCGAAACCACTGAATCCTGGTAAATACTTTGACTTGTTTTGTGTTAAGCGAACCATTAGCCATAAGCTAACTAAAAAGTAACCAGAAGTAAAAAAGCTATTAAGAATTAGTAGACGCACAGAGAATAAACTAGAATTAGTCGTTCCACTTGCTAATAGGAGATAAGTCAAAAGCCAAATAAGCGACAAACTAATTGACAGACGACTAACTCTATGTTGTTCCCGGGACCCCTGACGATTGTAAAGAGTCCATAAGGAAGGGAAAAAACCGATTACTGGGATGAGATGTATAAGTAATGTTACAGAATAATTTCTATTATCTTCTGTACTCTGAATATCTTTTTGTACTTCTGGAGAATTCATAATCAATGTAAAAGCAATAAAATAGATGGATGAATAAGACTAATTTAATTAGAGATAATAAGACGGTAATACAGAACTATATTGGGTGGTATCCCGCAAATAGCTGATGCAGACACGCAAGCTCCAGAACTTGTGGCAAACACTTTCACCGATAGCCCGCGTAACTGCCATTGGGCTGTTCGCACCATTACTAGTGCTTAATGGTTGGGCACTCTCAGCCATGTTTAATTATTTCCACTCTTTAATAGTTATTTTAGTTGGAGCATCGGTGCTAGCGTTTTTGCTTAACTATCCTGTAAGTTGGCTTGAAAGTCGAGGAATTAGTAGACAACCAGTAGCAATATTGGTTTTTTTGCTCGCTTTATCCATTTTATTAGCACTAGGGGTGACTCTATTTCCTTTGGCTTTAACTCAAGCACAACAGTTAGTTGCTAGATTGCCAGATTTAATTGATTCCGGGCGATCGCAATTAATGGTATTGAACAAAACAGTAGAAAATTTAGGAATACCAATTAATCTTGATGCTCTAGTCGTCCAGATTAATGACCGGGTTAAAGGTCAGCTACAGGCGATCGCTGGGCAAGTGGTCAATTTGGCTGTAGTAACTGTTACTAGCTTGTTAGATTTTGTCTTGACTATGGTCTTGACTTTCTATCTCCTCCAGCATGGTGATGAACTTTGGTCTAGTTTAGTCAAATGGCTTCCCGATAAATTTCGCAATCCTTTTTCCGAAACTATCCGATTAAGTTTTCAGAACTTCTTTATAACCCAATTAATCTTATCTGTGTGTATGGCTTGTGCCTTAATTCCCACATTTTTATGGCTTAAAGTACCATTTGGTCTACTTTTTGGTTTAACAATTGGGATTATGGCGTTAGTTCCTTTTGGGGGAACAGTAGGTATAGCTATGACAACTTCTCTAGTTGCACTACAAGACTTTTGGATGGGTAGTAGGGTTTTAATTGCGGCTGTAATTATTCAGCAAATTTTGGAAAATTTAATAGGACCTAGAATTTTAGGTAGTTTTACTGGTTTAAATCCAGTTTGGATAGTAATTTCTGTATTATGTGGTGCCAGAGTGGGAGGATTGTTGGGAGTTATTGTAGCTGTTCCAATTGCAGTTGTAATTAAGACTGTATTGAGTACTTTACGGGACTCTTTATTTGGTGATGAAGGCAAGGAAAACGAGAATAATACTATTTCAGAAGATCCGGTTGAAGATAGCAAAAAAAACCATCCCAATCCAGTTTCTGCTGTTTGAATAAAAATTTAGTTGGGTATTGCTAAGCTCAGAATTATTTTTTTAAGATATTTTTTTAGAGAAGCAATATCTTTATGATGTAGAAATCATAAATCTTCAGCCCTTGTTAAGATATATCGCCTTATTAAAACTAGTTTCCACGCTGGAGGTGTGGAAACTAGATAGATACTTTGGACTTAATAAGTGTACAAATGGTCTGTACTTTTTATTCTTCAAGGTCGATCCTATTTGCCACTACTGTTTCTAGTTAGTTAAACTTTTGGTTCTAGTATCGAACCCATAAATAAGATACTTCCAGTTTGATTATCTCGAATTACACAGAAAAATGGTCGGTTAACATTCATTTGAAATGGTTGGTCAGCCGAAAATGATGTGGGTACTATTCCTACAGATGTTGTCCCAGCAGCCTCTGTACCTTCTTCATTGACTTCTATGAAAGTATTATGTTTCACTTCGGAAATTGCTAAGTTGTTTCCCATTTGGGAAAAATTAGCTTGCTGGGTAAATGCTTCCCCCATACCTAAAGTATTGAGGACACTATTTAGATTTGTAGCGTAATCAATTTTGAAACGAGGTAGATTAATTGAACCTTCTTTTTTCCGAAAACTACTCATCCATTTTTCCCAGTTCTGAGGATTGAGTGTTTTAGAGAATTCTTTTAAACTAGAATCTTTTTTAGGTAAAAAGACATAGAAGCTGACTTTACCTTTCTCTCCATAAGGTATACTCACAGCTTGAAATTTTTCATTTTCATAATATCTATAGTCTCCCTTTTGAGACATCATAGGATGCTGTTTTTGCTTTCCAGATGCTAAGTAGAAAGGAGAATCGACAGTAAGATTAGGATTAAATTCTTTACTCCAGCTACCTTTAAAGTAAATTGCATTTACAAGTAGCATTACTTGAGAAGGATCTATACGATCGATTACTTTACTGATACGATTTTTAGTATTATCTTTTACCCATTTATTGATAATGTCAGATGCATCAGGCTGTTGAAAATTTAAATTAGCTACTTCTGCTTGGAAAAAATTACGACTATTCTGTAGAAATTCGGGTTTTAAACTACTCCCCTCATCTGTCCACAGAGAATTAGCGATCGCTAGTGTTACTTTTTCATCTGGATTTTTCAACGAATCTCTCAACCGAGCGTAAGCAGAATTAATTTCAGAGAGGTTCATACCTTGGAGCGCTAATACTTTAGTCATTGCTTCTTTAGTGGAACCATCAGCACCTCCATAAATTAGAGCAAGAGCAGTCGCTATACTGTTGGGAGAAATAAAAACATTTTTTTCACCCTCTTGTAATAAAACTTCTGTAAATAAATTAAAACCAAATTTTGTATTTGCAGCAACAAGCTTTTTTTCTACTTCTTGTTCTGATTTCTGGTTCAAATTATTTTGCATTTTTAACTCGGATATTTCGGAACTAACTAGAGAGGGTTGAGATTTTTCTTTATGTATACCTTTACCCATTGCACTAGTACCATCTATCTGGGAACATCCTAATACACCCAAGAGTAAAACTCCTGCTGCTGCTAATGTATAACGTCTACCTAAACACACACCGTATCGTCTTTGCAGAAAATTTCTTCGGGAACTATTTAATTTCTGCTTCATCTCACCACCATTAATGCCATTCTGCTTTATCTTTGACTATGACATTTGAGTCAACGAAGAAGTATATGGTTACAGTTTTAGCAACGGCAGTATTCTATTATTAATAAATACACGTTGTATAGAATTTCCAGTACTGTAATAATTATGTATAAACAGATTAAATAAATATATTTTTTGTCAATACTCTATAAGATATAAATATCTCAAAAATATTCGGTAATATGAAATTATCATTTTTTAGTCACAGATAAAATAATTTAAAAAATTAAAACTAGATAAATAAATCAAGATTTTCCTAAATGACTATTTAGATGTAATGAGTAATAAAGGCAGAGATTGTGATTGGGAAAATATTTCTCTACAAGAGTTATTAACTCTTGTAGATGCATTTGTATTTCGTACTGCAGGGAAGCATCTCTCTGAGATTGAAATTTTAGTTTTTAACGGCTCATGGCAAGGTCATAAATATCCTAAAATAGCTCAAGATAGCGGTTATAGTCTTGAGTATCTTAAAAATGATGTAGGACCAAAGCTATGGAAGTTATTGTCTCAAGCTTTGGGGGAGAAGGTAAGTAAATCCAATTTAAAAGCCGTTTTAGGACAGTATATTTATCAGCTTCAACAAAAGCGTAAGCAGACAGATAATAAAGGTTCTACAGATAATCTTGTAAGGGAAGATGCTGGGAGGATTGATACAGACAACAGTTCTCAAATAGTATCTAATCCTAAAGAGGATATAGAATCGCCAAAAAATATATTTTATGGACAAAAAATATTACATAATTTGCCATCAGGTGACGGGATATTAACACCTCCTGTAAAAGGTATTCCCTCTAAAATTGTAGGCAGAAAATTAGAAGTCGAAAAATTACTAGAATTGCTCTGCTTTCGTCATCCACTGACTCGTATAAGTATCGAAGGTTTAGGTGGTATGGGTAAAACCAGTTTAGCTTTAGATATTGCTCACCGTTGTTTGCACTTAAGTCAAGAAATAAGCGAAAGTCAAGAAATAAGCGAAGAAAACTATAACCCTCAACTACTATATTTTGATGCAATCATCTTTACATCCGCCAAAAGCCAGTATTTTACTGAATGTGGAGTTATACCGCGTCTCCGACGAGAAAAAGACTTGCAGGATATTTTAAGAACTATTGCCCGTACTTTAAAATGTAATGATGTTATTTCAACTAGTTTTGAGGATGCTTATGAACCTATATATAAGCGCTTAGTAAATCTGCATACTCTGCTAATTATTGATAATGTCGATACTTCAGAACAGCAAAAAGAAATTTTAAGTTTTTTGTATGAATTACCAGCGACTGTCAAAGTTATAGTTACCAGTCGTCAAAAAACTCCCTTCAGTACTATCAAACTAAAAGCCTTGAGTCAGACAGAGGCTTTAATATTAATTCAGCAGCAAGCTAGACAAAAAGATTTAAGTTTAGATTTAGAAGCATCAATCAAACTATATCAAACTACTGGCGGTGTCCCGGCTGCGATAGTTTATGCGGTTAGTCAGTTAGGAGCAGGATACAGTTTAGAATATATTTCTCCTCCATCTTCAGGTATAGTCGAAGACTTTTCTCGCTTCTACTTGGAAGCTTCTATCGAGCCTTGGATAGGTAAATCCCCTCATTATTTATTAATGGCTTTGGGATTATTTATAAATTCTCCCACATTGGAAGCCCTTACTTATGTTGCTTCCATCGAATCATCAAAGATTGTTGCAGATTCTTTAGCTCATCTGCAACAACTTTCACTGGTTGACCTCCAAGGTGAAAGATATACAATGCTACCCTTGACTCTGACTTATGCGCGATCGCAAATTGCAGCATATCCAGACTTTGAAGTCAAAGCTCGCAAACGCTGGGCAGATTGGTATTTTAATTGGGCAAAAAAATATGGTGGAAAAGATTGGTGGGAATGGCAAAATTATCAAGGTTTAGAATCTGAATGGGAAAACCTTGTACAAGTCATGGATTGGTGTATTGCAAATGAATATTATCAACAAGCTTGTCAGTTATGGCACAATATAAAATGCTATACTTACTCCTTCGGATATCGACAAAATCGATTGCATTATTGGGACACTCCCTTAGAATGGTTGGAATGGCTAATACAGTCTGCTAAAAATCAACAAGATTGGTGTAATGCTGCCGAGATGTTAGGCGATCGCGCTTGGAAGTTAACTTTGATGGGTCAGTGTGGGCATCTAGTTTTAGCAGAAGCTCTATATGCTCAAGCATGGAAATTACATCGTCATCAAACTATTGATTGGCAAATAGATTTAATGATTCACATTGCAGTATGGCATATTCAAAAACAACAGTTCTATGTTGCCAAGAATTGGTTATATCAGGCTAAAAATCTATTAGAAAATTATTTACATCACTCTCAACTTGATCCTAAAATTTCTATTCGTTTAACTATAAATATTCTTTACTATCGAGGTGAGATTTTTTATAAAACTGGAGAATATGAAAAAAGTCAGCTATTATTTGAGGAAATTATCACCAGAGCACAAAAAATAGATTGGCAAAGAGCTATTTTCTTAGCTAAAGATTTTCTAGCAGATATTGCAATCGTACAAGGTCATTTATACAAAGCACGAGATTTTCTGATATCGGGTTTACAAGTTACTCAAGAGAATAAAGATAGTTGCTCTGAGGCTTATCTTAAACGTTCTTTAGCAAACCTAGAGCGAAAACAAGGGAATTTACAAAATGCTGTGCAATGGGCAAAAGAGGCATTCACAGAATTTGATACTTTGGGAATGGTCTCAGAAGCATTGGAAACTGAAGCTTTATTGAGTAATATTGCAACAAAATAAAAGGTACTCAGTATTTATAGCTTTTTTAACTAAGATGATGTGGATAAAAACTAATAAATTTTTTGAAAATCATTTTTCGATAAAATCATTATTTTTCATAATCTCATAAAGATTTATATCATTTTCTAACAAACAGGCATGCCCACTATCAGGTAGTACTACTATTCGAGCATTTGGTAAGATTTCCTTTAAGATTTCGGCTTCTATTGCTGAGGGTAAAAGGCGATCGCTATCGCTAGCTAACAATAGTACTGGTTGGTGTAATTGACTAAGTTGATTATTGTTGATACTCCATTCTCTGAGTAATGAAACTCGCCAATTAATAGTTTTTGACGGTATTTCGCGAATAGTTTTCTCTACTTCCTGACGGGTTTTATCGCTTATTTTCCCCAAAGACATCAAAAACGGTAAAAAACCAACCGTACTCAGACTATAGAAGGGTGAGGGGACAAAATTTAATAGTCCCGAAGCCCAACTTAATAAGGGTAAACGGTGAAAACTAGAAGCTGGGTTGACCAAAATAATTCGTTTGAGTAGATGTGGTATTTGAGTTGCAACCTTCATTGCTAAGCACCCACCAAAAGATTCACCACATAAATAAGTGCTGCGTCCGATGTGTCCTTCTATTTCTTGTTTAATCGCATCTACAACATACTTAGTTAAATTATCCCAGTCACTAAGGTCATTAGCTGGTATCTTCAAACAACGAACATCAAAGCTATTTTCTAACCTCGCAGTTTGCGATCGCAATAATTCACCACTGCCATCCATTCCCGGAAGATATATAAACAAGGGTAATTGAGGCTGTATTCTTTGGGGGACAATAAAGCTTGGTTTCAAATAATTATTCGATTTATTCATGGATTGATTATTATATTTTTTTTATTCATCTATATAAATAAATTATTCATTATTTCAGACCCTTATGTGGTCATATAGCTAACTCATTAATAATCAAATAAACTTATATGCATCATCATTAAAACTGCATTTCTCACAAGTATAATTAAATATTGATTTATATTGGTAAATTCATATGGATCATAAGATAGCTAATTGAAAATTTTTAGTTATTTGAAATAAAGCAATTTATTAAATCACAGGACTTATCCAATGGGAGGCAAATCCTGGTTGACGGGTCACACAAAAGCGATTATTTTAGGTTAAAAATCAAACATATTGTTACAGCATCCTATAATCAGAATATGTTCTTTTGCGTAAGTCCTAAGAATATATTAAAGATACTAGGGTCAGTACGAAAATAAAACATTATCTGATTTTGGGCATTTCTACAGGCTCTCATAAATCTCTTCAGCAGATAAATTTTAGGCAAAATACCTTTGAAAAAATTGGCATCTGCAAGAAATATTTCTGCCTTATCTAGATACCCTTCTAGAAAAGTAAAGATGAAGAATAAAATTTATATTGTTTGAGATAAGGCTAGGTTTTTATTTAAACATAGAACTAAATATTTTTTATAGATTCGTTTTTTACGTGTATCAAATTTATTAACATTCTTCTATCAAAAGTTATAATTTATTAAATCATTGATTAAACACAGGTAGTAAATTATTTTCATCCTCAAAATAATTTAAAAAGTGAATATCTTTAAAAGAAGAGCATCCACACAAGTGTAATAATTGCTGGCAGTTAGCAAACTGTATATCTAGAAAAATATTTTCTAATAGTTAGCAGTGTATCTTTATTGAAAATATTTAGAAAAATTACTTAATATTCAATATACTACTATTGTGTAAGACTATTTAAAATTATTCTTTAACTTTTAATTTCGATATTTATCTAATAGCAAAAAATATATATTTAGTTTTCTTATTTATAATTTTACATTTCGTTACCGTAAAAATTATTTTCTTAAGGTAGAAGTATTTCCATTTATAATTTTGCGTTAAATTATTCATAATATAGTAAATGCAATAATTGGTATTCTCAATAACAATATTCCTGAAAACTGGCTGAAATTAGAAAAAGAAAGCACCAATTTCACTGTTTTATTCTAGATTAGCTGTATTTATACCTAACCTCAAAAAGTCTGTTGAATAATTTTGTTACTATTAAATATAAAAATTGAAAATACAGTTAAAATGTTATACAATAACGTGGTTTTGCTTTGAAAACATACATATAAAACTGTTAAATTATTAATTTTTTATTTTGCATGAAATCAGCTAATAAAACAAAAAAAACATTTGCTCTTACAACACCCTTATATTATGTAAATGATTTACCACATATCGGTAGTGCCTATACTACTATGGCAGCAGATGCTGTGGCACGTTTCCAAAGACTCTTAGGCAATGAAGTGCTGCTAATAACAGGTACGGACGAACATGGACAAAAAATTCAGCGTACAGCCGAGAGTCGGGGTGTAGATCCACAAACTTTGTGCGATCAGATGTCTGCTGGATTTATTTCTTTATGGGAATTACTTAATGTCCAATACAATAGCTTTATTCGTACAACAGATTCAAGACATCAGGTAATAGTAAAAGAATTTTTTTCCAGACTTTGGGATAAAGGAGATATTTATCTAGGTCAACAAAAAGGTTGGTACTGCGTATCTTGCGAAGAATTTAAAGAAGAACGCGAGCTTTTAGAAGGAAATCGCTGTCCGATACATGTAAATAAGGAAGTTGAGTGGAGAGACGAAGAAAACTATTTTTTTCGACTATCAAAATATCAAACTAAACTCGAAGAACTTTACCAATCCCAGCCAAATTTCATTCAACCTGAAAGTCGTCGAAATGAAGTGCTGAATTTTGTTTCCCAAGGATTGCAAGACTTTTCTATCTCGCGAGTTAGTTTAGATTGGGGATTTCCCGTTCCAACAGACCCAAAACATACTTTATATGTATGGTTTGATGCTCTGTTGGGTTATATAACAGCATTATTAGAACCAGGAGACGAGCCAAGCTTAGAATTAGCCTTAGAAAGAGTATGGCCCATCAATTTGCATCTGATAGGAAAAGACATACTGCGCTTCCATGCAATTTCTTGGCCTGCACTATTAATGTCTGCTGACTTACCCTTACCAGAAAAAGTATTTGGACATGGATTTTTGACCAAAGATGGTCAAAAAATGGGAAAAACCTTGGGTAATACTGTAGACCCAGTTGCATTAATAAAAAATTATGGTAGCGATGCAGTTCGTTATTACTTCCTTAAGGAAATCCAGTTTGGTAAAGATGGCGATTTTAATGAAGATAGATTCATTAACGCTTTAAATGCAGATTTGGCAAATGGTTTAGGCAATTTGCTAAATCGTACTTTAAACATGGTGAAGAAATATTGCAATCAACAGGTTCCTTCTATTACTAGCAAAGACATTTCTGTTGAACATCCCCTTTTGAGTATCGGTTTAAATTTGGGAGAGGAAGTTCAACAAGCTTATGAAGCTCTAGCTTTCAGTAAAGCCTGTGAAGCAGTCTTATCACTTATTGGAGCAGGAGATAAGTTTATTGATGAACAGAAACCCTGGACATTGCACAAGCAAGGACAACAAAGACTGTTAGAAGAAGTACTATACACAACTTTAGAGTCAGTACGTCTATGTGCTTATTTAATGTCTCCTATCATCCCCAATATTAGCACCAGGGTTTACCAGCAGTTAGGTTTTGACATTGATTTTAATCAACATCAAACTGTAGAAATCCTACCCTTTGAAACTCACGGTAAATGGGGAATATTGAGTACGCAGCAGCAGCTAAGTAAGCCTCAACCAGTCTTTCAACGTCTCGAAAAATCATTACCATTAAATGATTAGCTATTGTCTAATTATCTTTCTGTACTTATTTTCTGTGCTTAGGGAATTAAGTTAATTTCAGAGAACACCAAATAATAAATCATTCAATTTGATTATTCTCTCGGATAGTGCGTAACGCCACTGCGAGCTGCACCCTAGCAAAATTGAGTATTTCAAAATTGAGTATTTAATTAATTGGAAGTTCTTAATTCCATGCATATTATCATAAAACACTCTAATTTTCGTTTAATTTCAGATATAACGTATCGATTATTACATAGATAATAAATGAGGTATGACAAAAATGTTGAATAATCTAGAGGCTGATTCCATATTTACAGCAGAACAAATCCTAGAAAATCGAGGGCGTGTAGGAATTTTCATAGACGGCTCTAATCTGTTTTATGCAGCGTTACAATTAGGGATAGAAATAGATTATACCAAATTACTATGCCGACTTACAGGTGGCTCTAGATTGCTTAGAGCATTTTTTTACACTGGAGTCGATCGAACAAACGAAAAGCAGCAGGGTTTTTTACTGTGGATGCGGCGTAATGGTTATAGAGTCATTGCTAAAGACTTAGTGCAGCTACCAGATGGTTCTAAGAAAGCTAACTTAGATGTAGAGATTGCTGTCGATATGATGGCATTAGTAAACTCTTATGATACTGCGGTATTGGTCAGTGGTGATGGAGACCTAGCATATGCTGTAAATTCTGTTAGTTATCGGGGTGTGAGAGTAGAAGTCGTGAGCTTACGGTCTATGACTAGCGATAGTTTAATTAACGTTAGCGATCGCTATATTGATTTAGAGGCTGTAAAAGAGGACATTCAAAAGACACCACGTCAAACTTATCCCTATCGTCAATTATCACCTATGGGTGGAGTTTTTTTGGAAGACCCAACTGAAAGTGATGCTCATTTAGAATAACCAAAATGAAGCGTTATCAATATAATCAAAATCATCAGATTAAAAAAATACTAAAAAAGCGGAGGATTACCAATTTTTCCTCCTTTCCTGATTTGAATGTAGCCAAAATAATTTGCCTATTAGGTTTAAGTTTCACTTTATGTCTAATATCAGTAGGTTGCAGTGGTCAGAACAATGTTGAGGATGACATTCCTGATATAGAAGAACCATCTGCTGAAGACAAAGAAAGTAAACTTAGTTTTTCTGATGTGACCCTAGAGCAAGCTGACGAAAATGGTAAACCTGTCTGGAAAGTAAAAGCTAAAAAAGCCAAATATACCAGAGAAAGACAGCTCGCAGAAGTAGAAAATCCTTTTGGCGAATTATTCCAAGATGGTAAAGTCGTTTACAATGTACAAGCCGATAAAGCAGACATTATTCAAGACGGCAAACAATTATTTTTAAAAGGTAAAATAGTTGCTACAGACCCCGAAAATGGAGTTGTTTTGCGGGGAAACGAACTAGAATGGCGACCGCAAGAGGACTTATTAATTGTTCGCAACCAAATTAACGGTACTCATAAGCAATTACAAGCAACAGCAAAAGAGGCTAGAGTTAAAACCCGCGAACAAAAAGTAGATTTTTCTGGTGGAGTGATAGCGCAATCTGTAGAACCTCAATTAAAGATGCGCACTGAACATTTAATTTGGAAAATTAAAGAAGAAATACTAATAGGCGATCGCCCTATGCAAATCGACCGCTACAAAAATAATCAGATTACTGATAGGGGTAGGGGGGATATAACTGAAATCAACCTCAAAACTAAAATCGCTAGAATTACTAAAAATGGTCAAATAGATTTACGAGAACCACCTATGAGAATAGCTAGTAACTCTATGACCTGGAATTTAAATACAGAAACAGTTATTACGAATGCACCAGTAAAGGCAGTACATCAAGCAGATAATATTACAGTTACCGCAAATCGTGGTAGATTACAAATTCCTCAAAGAGTAGTTTACCTTACAGGTAAGGTTAACGCCATAGGTCAGAATAAGCAGTCCATTCAATCCCAGAAATTAACTTGGAACCTGAATGGGCAAACTGTTGATGCTCAGGGTAGTGTAGTTTATAAACAACAAAATCCACCTCTAACCTTAAACGGTCAAACAGCTTCTGGTAACTTAAAAGCAGAAACTATTGTTGTTAAAGGTGGTGGTAGCTCTAAAAATAGGGTAGTGACAGAAATTGTTCCACAAATACCTAATTAACCTCAGTTCGGGAAAAGTCAGGTTTATTCAGCTGTGAGTGACTCAAACAACACAAACACCTTGATATATACTGATTGTAAGCAAAAATACAATCATAATTTGGGCTTATCCCGAATAATCGTTAATTAAAAAGTTATAAGGTTAATTAATTATTTCCTAGGCAGAAGCTAGGAAATAATTTACTTGCTAGAAATTAACACTATAAATTAAGCACTTTAATTTTGAGAAATAACCTCATTACGGCTAGATGCACCTAATTTTGGTAAAACATTTTTCTGAATTGCGGTAGGAGGATTATTCGCAGTTTGTAATTGTTTTTCCAGAGTTTGTAATAATTTATCTTGGGTTTTACGTAGACTCCAAACTTGAGTACCGCGATTAATAATTGCAAACCATACCAAACCGCGATCGCGTGTAGGCATGACCCCAGCTAAGGCGCTAACATCTCTTAAAGTTCCAGTTTTGATTACAGTCGCAGCAGGCAATTTTCTGCCGTACATAGTCCCACGGGAATCAAAACCAGCAGTGGGGAATAAATCAGCAATGGTCATATTATTCGCTTTGGCATTTCTATGCAGTGTCATAAACATTGCACTAGCAGCTCTTGGAGAAATACGGTTTTCTACTCCCAGTCCTGAACCATTGATCAGCTGAATTTCTGATTCTGGAAATTTCGCGACTTTAGCTGCAATAGACTGTACTGCTTTTGCACCACCAATCGCATCTGCTAACATTTGTGCCATTTCGTTGTTACTAAAAACGTTCATCTCCTTGACGATACGATGTAAGGGTAATGAACGATGACGAACTAATAATGTTTGTTTTGGGTTAGCTTTTTCAGATAGCTTAACTTTTCCGACAATAACTAGTTCAGGCTTAGGAGTACCCTTGGGCATAATGTTATACTGAAGTGCTGCGGCTCTAGGCCAAGTTTTATAATTCAAGGCTTGTTGGAGAAACTGACCTGCAAGTATTGGGTGACGCTGAAAATTAATTGCAAAATCACCATTGATAATCAGATTTCCCTCTACTCTTTTAATACCCATACGATTGAGAGTATTTCCCAGAGCGATCGCTTCTTCCCAAACAAATAAAGGATCACCCCCAGCATTTAGGATCAAATCTCCTTTTAATACTCCATTTTTGAGATTACCATTTGTACCAACAGTAGTTTCAAACTGATATCTCATTCCCAGCTTAGTTAAAACCGCTAAAGAAGTTGCGACTTTAGTAAGAGAAGCAGCCGGTAGAGGAGTTGTACCCTGGTGATTTGCCATCAACATTGGACCAGACTGCATCCAAATACCTTGGGAACTAGTCAAATCATTAGTGATCACTTTTGACGAGACCAATTCTTTCAGATATTTGTTTACAGTATTAGTCCCCACCGGATTTGGATCGGGTGCAAGAACTAAGCCTGGGCTACTTTGCCAAGCCAAAACATCCAATGCATTCATTGGCTTGACTTCCACCCCAGCTGCATCTAGCCAAAGTGAAAATAAACCTGAACCCAGTAATTCCAGCATATATATACGATTCCCCTATTTGGATATGCAGTACTTGCGTATTAAGGCTAATGTACAAATTTATCTATTAAATTTCAGTTTTTTAAGCTCTTAGCTTTCCGCTATAACCAGGATTTAATCCCCAGTTATCCATAGCAGCGATAAACGTGAATGAACTATTCTTTTAGCTTTTTACTATAAGGCTAATAGTTAAAAGCTGCTTTCAGGGGTTAGAACCCCTATACTTGCCTAGCTTATTGCTAAAAGATTAGATTTTATTTTAAAAGTATAATTTTACTTGTGCTGCCTGCGTATCATTTCCGTTAGGAAAACTAAGTAATAGTACAATGAAGTATTGTAACTTGACTCTAAATGGGGGTTTTGACTCCATTTTGTCCTTTTTAGGATGATAAATTATACCAGTCCTGGATTTTATCAACATCTTCCAATAACTGAAAGCTTTGTTTAGATCCTTAATATGGGATTTAGTAATGATAAGAGGTTTTTTCCAAGATGTGAAAGATGGAAGAGTAACAAAATAAAGGTAAAGGATGAGAAGTTACCAATAATTTTATCTAAATTTTTTTATCTAAATTTATGAATTTAAAACTTTCTCCTTTCAGGGCGTGTTACATAGTGATATCTAATTATGACTATCTACTTATACATCTAAGAATCAACAGCTTTCTCATAACTACATATATAGTTAATAGAACTTACGCATTGACAGATTGAGGGAATTATCAGGTATGGATTTTAGATGTAAAAAACCTATTCTGTAAGACTTTTTACTTAATTATTTTTTTCACAAGATGATTAACAATAACCTGAAAGAACGAAAATACCTTGTCATAAAGTAGTAATTTTGTACGATGCGTAAATCCTAGTTAATAATTTCTGGCTACTAATTCCCAAATTAAGTTAAGCTACGTAATATGCTCTATGACACATTAAATTTGAAGCAATACTAGTACTTCTATATTTATTTGTGGTGGTTTTACAGCCAAAACTTCTTAGGGTCATTGAGATAAGTAAGATTGCAGATAAGCTACTTTATTTAAAGAAAGCATCTGATAAAATTTTAATGGTTTCTATTAAGCTTTGAGTAATGGTATCGACTGGCGTAAGGATCGCAATTGATGCAATGGGAGGGGATCATGCCCCCAAAGAGATTGTTGCCGGCGCACTGCGGGCACAAGAAGAATTGGGTGTAGATGTTTTGTTGGTTGGTGAACCCCAAAAAATTCAAGCTACATTGCCACCAAATACCAACTTGGAGCATGTAGAAATAGTCACCGCAAATGATGCGATCGCAATGGATGATGAACCATTAACTGCCGTTAGACGCAAGCGGGAAGCATCTATTAATGTTGCGATGAAGTTAGTTAAGCAAGGGAAAGCAGATGCTGTTGTATCTGCTGGTCATTCTGGTGCAGCTATGGCATCAGCTTTGCTACGTTTAGGCAGATTGCCTGGAGTAGACCGTCCCGCAATTGGTGCAGTTTTTCCAACTTTAATACCTAATAAGCCAGTATTAATATTGGATGTAGGTGCGAATGTAGACAGCCGTCCCAAATTTTTAGAGCAGTTTGCTGTAGTTGGTTCTGTTTATAGTGAGTACGTATTGGGAATTACAGACCCCAAGATAGGTCTTTTAAGCATTGGTGAAGAAGAGTGTAAAGGTGACGACTTAACATTACGTACTCATCAATTATTGAAGGAAAACTCTCAAATCTTATTTGCAGGTAATGCTGAAGGACGGGACGTTCTCTCAGGTAATTTTGATGTTATTGTCTGCGACGGTTTTGTGGGAAATGTATTACTCAAATTTGCTGAGGCAGTTGGAGATATACTTATACAAATAATGCGTGAAGAATTGCCCCAGGGTCTGCGGGGACAAGTCGGCAGTGCAATATTAAAGCCTAATCTGAGACGGATTAAGCAGCGTATTGATCATGCTGAGCACGGGGGCGCATTACTTTTGGGTGTTGATGGAATTTGCGTTATTGGTCATGGTAGTTCTCAAGCACCTTCGATTTTTAATGCAATTCGATTGGCGAAGGAAGCTGTTGACAATCAAGTTATGGAGCGACTTCATTCCCAAAAGTATAGTTTAGTCTCTGAGTAATTATTATAGGAACTATTCAAGTTCTGCATCTTTCATATCTTTCAAGAATGGAAGATGTGGAATTTGTGTATATAGATAAAAAATATCTGATGAATCTCTTCCCAAACTAAAGTTAAACAGCTGGAGGAAGAAATAGTTTTGGTGTCAAAATCTTTTCCAGTAATTATTTTTATAAGTTTAGAGATATCATCAACTTACTATTTATAAATGGTGTCAATGTCAAATTTATTAATTCTTAAAAATTGAATTTAGCCTTGGATGCGGATTACTAGACTCATGCTGAACGAGCTTGACTATAAGCATGTACTTTGTCTGGAGCTATATCTTGACAAATGAGTACATATGTCTACTTATAAGTAGAAATCCGGGTAACAGTCACTAACCCTAAATAACCAAGAAAAAAGAATATAGTTTACGCGTAACGAAACTCCCGTAACGATTGTTATGCAGGCATCTTGTTTCCATAACATTTAAAATTAAAATGTTTAAAGCTTATGAGCTATCAAACTTATTTATTCGCGAATAAATAAGTTTGATACAAAATATGAATGGTAGTAGCCTTTCTGGTAAAATATCATCCAAAGGCATTGAGTAAAGCTCTTCCCATAAAACAAATTTAGCTTGTCTATAACTTGAAAGACATGTAAATTATGAATGTTAACGGGCGAAAAGCTCTCACCAGTTAGTAAATGATATAGTGTGCTTACATGGATAATTTAGTACTACTTTATCTATGTAATGATGACTAAAACTGGTCACAAAAAGCCGATAGCTTAACTCCGGAGAAAGTGAGTGCAAAATTTCGGAATCGCAATTACAGGAAGTGGCTCGGCAGTGCCAGACAATTATCTCGATAACCAGGCGCTGACTGAACTAGTGGAGACATCTGATGAATGGATATCCACGCGGACGGGAATTCGTCAAAGACATGTGGCTACAGCTAATGACTCATTACAGAAAATGGCAGCTACCGCTGGTCAAAATGCGATCGCAATGGCTGGTATAGATGCTAAACAGGTTGATTTGATATTGTTAGCAACTTCTACCTCTGATGATTTGTTTGGTAGCGCTTGTAGAGTACAAGCAGAGTTAGGAGCAACTAATGCAGTAGCTTTTGATTTGACAGCTGCTTGTTCTGGCTTTGTGTTTGGGTTAGTAACAGCAGCCCAGTATATCAAAACAGGTGTTTATAAAAATGTACTCTTAATAGGAGCAGATATCCTCTCTCGCTGGGTGGATTGGAAAGATCGAAGTACTTGCGTATTGTTTGGAGATGGGGCTGGAGCAGTGATATTGCAAGCCGACGATTGCGATCGCCTACTGGGTTTTGAAATTAAAAGTGATGGAACTCAAAATGGTTGTTTAAATTTGGCTTACAATGCTTCTCCTCAAGTTCTAAATCAGGAAGTTAACGTTGGTAAAGGAACTTATCAACCAATCAGTATGAATGGTAAAGAGGTATATCGCTTTGCCATACAGAAAGTTCCTGAAATTATTGATAAAGCCTTATTCCGTGCAAATCTTACTATAGATCAAGTTGATTGGCTACTTTTACATCAAGCTAATCAACGAATCTTAGATGCAGTTGCCCAAAGATTATCAATTCCCTCCCAAAAAGTTATTAGCAACTTAGCTTGCTATGGTAATACTTCTGCAGCATCTATTCCTTTGGCTTTGGATGAAGCAGTACGTCAGGACAAGATACAAACTCACGATACGATTATTGCATCAGGTTTTGGAGCAGGTTTAACTTGGGGAGCGGCTATTTTTAAGTGGGGAAGGTAGACAAGAGAAAAGTTGACCGGTAGTAATGCACAGTAGGAAAATATCTGAACAACTCCATAGCTTAACTTGAATAAACTTTAAGTTCTTTTAAATTCTCCAAATAGAGTTTCTTGACTAAGAATTGCCTAAGAAATTGATTTATTTAGTATTTATTAGGTGATGATTTTCGATAGAATTAAATAGCTATTTATAGCATGCGTGAATCCCTTTTCATCCGCTCTTTGATTATTCTTTTTAATTATTATTTTTTGTTAATGTCAAATTTTGCAAAAAAAAATGCATTTATTGGTAAAGTAACCTTCAAATATTGATCCTTCATTAATGACTGATAAAGAGTAGCAAATGACGAAAACTGCATGGGTCTTTCCCGGACAAGGTTCACAATCGATTGGAATGGGAATAGATTTATTAAACCTTCCCTCTGGGAAAGAAAAATTTACTCAAGCCCAAGATATTCTAGGCTGGTCTGTTATAGATATATGCCAAGGTGATGAGGAAAAATTATCCCGTACCCTATATACTCAGCCTTGTTTGTATGTAGTAGAGACAATTTTAGCTGATCTTCTTAGAGAAAAAGGACACAAGCCAGATTTGCTTGCAGGTCATAGTTTGGGTGAGTACATTGCCCTTTATGTGGCTGGAGTTTTTGATTGGTCATCAGGTTTGCGGATGGTAAAGCGACGAGCGGAACTAATGGACAATGCTGCTGGTGGGAAAATGGCAGCATTAATGAAATTTGACCGAGAAAAATTAGAGAAGGCGATCGCCGAAACTCCTGATGTAGTTTTAGCAAATGACAACAGTCCCGCACAGGTTGTTATTTCAGGAACACCTGATGCTGTGGAGAAAATTATATCTGAGGTCAAAGCCAAACGAGCTACAACTCTTCAGGTCTCTGGTGCTTTTCATTCTCCGTTAATCGCAGCAGCAGCGAAGGAATTTAAAGATGTCCTAGAGCTAATCAACTTTCGTTGTGCATCTATTCCTATACTCTCAAATGTTGAACCTTCTCCAGAAACCGATGGAGAGACACTCAAAACTAGAGTTATAGGACAGATGACAGGTTCTGTTAGATGGCGAGAAACTTCTTTAGGTTTACAAAAACAGGGCATAGAAAAAGTAATAGAAATTGGTCCTGGTAAAGTATTAACTGGTTTAATTAAACGAACCTGTGAAGGTTTAACCCTAGAAAATGTTAGCACTGCTGCGGACTTAGAATAACCGAGAGACGGGGGGAGATTAGGAGACAGGGAGCACAGAGGAAGTAAGAGAGTGAAGCAGAGAAATTAAAAACATGCTCAGTGAAGCTATTAAACTTCCCCATAACCATAAAAATTATCAATTACCCGTCGTTAAATGTCTAAAGAACGCGAACCATTTGCTAGTCTACTGCTTTATCAAGCTTTTAAGTGGTCATTTATTAGTCCTCTTTTTCATACCTATTTTCAAGGAAAGATTTACGGTGCCGAACATGTACCATTATCTGGTCCTTTGGTAGTTGTCAGCAATCATGCAAGTAATTTTGACCCACCAATACTTTCAAGCTGCATTCGTCGTCCTATAGCTTACATGGCAAAGGAAGAACTATTTAAAGTTCCTGTTTTAAACAAATTAATCAGATTATATGGTGCATATCCAGTCAGCCGTGGAACAGCAGACCGGAAGGCTATAAAAGCAGCTTTAAAGTGTTTAGAGAAAGGTTGGGCTGTAGGTGTATTTCTTCAAGGTACTCGCACTGCTGACAGCAGAATTACTGAACCCAAACGCGGGGCAGCTTTAATTGCTGCGAAGGCTAAAGCTCCATTACTACCTGTTTGTCTATGGGGTAGTAATCAGATTGAAAAGAAAGGTAAAGTAGTACCGCAAAAAGTCCCGTTAACAGTGCGGATCGGAAATGTAATAGAAGCTCCATCATCAACAGCTAAGGAAGAATTAGATATGCTTACTCAAAAATGTACAGCAGCAATTAATGGATTACATGATTTAGGTAGGTAAATAGAAGGATAGAATATCCAAAATAGCGATTATATTTTATAACTTTTGATGATGATATTCTATTGCTGTAGAAAGTAGTAAATATCATTTTTTTGTTTGTAAGATAATAAAAAATTAAGATTAAACAAAATTAGAATTTTCTACTTTATTGATATACATATAAGCTATAGGTAAAGTATAATTTTTCACTTATATTCGATTTTAAAGGTAAGTAAAATTGAATTTATATGGTAGTCTTTACTAATATCCATAGCTGGAGTCTAGTACAGTGTAGCGTAAATAGCGCACCCATTAAACAGCTAATACCTTAACCCTATAAGTCCACTATTGGATTAATCGATATAATTCCAGGTATAGGAGCGACATTAGGAATTAGTGTAATTACTGCAATTATTATATCTCAGGGAGTTTGGTTAGCGCTTAAAGTTTTAGCCGCTTGCATTGTATTACAACAAATCCAGGATAATCTAATTGCACCTCGGATTATGCAAGATGCACTCAATCTTAATTCTGTTGTGATATTTTTTTCGTTACTAGTAGGGGCTAGAGTCGCAGGTTTATTAGGAATTTTTATTTCTATTCCAATTGCAGGAGTAGTAGTTTCTTTATTTGAAATTGATGAAATGAAATCAGAAGTTTGGATGTTAGCTGACTAATAAAAATAATTACCTATAAATTTAATTTTTGATTAAATAATAACTTTCAATAATTATAAAAATAAAAGTAAATCAACTAATTTTTTAGTATATTAATTAATGATGAATCAGCTTTTTATCAATGACTGAAAAAGATATCAGAGCGCAGCTAACACAAAACCTGGATGAATCGGAATGGGAATGGTTGATTCCTCATGCCAAGCGAGACATGATAATTGTAGTCACACAGGAACTGAATTTATTAGATGTAGGAGAAGCGATCGCTACCGATAAAGCCTCATTTGTTCAGGTATGGATTGATGAGGCTTTAATAACTAAACCTTCAACCCAACAGATTGGAGAATGGAACTCTCAACCTAGCAAACGTTTTAACGCTTTGATAGTTGAACCTTATGTTTTGATTCAGGAAAAATCAACAGCTTGAAGAAGTACAAAATTTTGGATGCAGAATTTATGAAATTTAGAACTTAACATGTCTAATAATTAAAGCTGAATCCATCATCTGTTTTTTATTTTGAGATAAAGTAAAGATTATCTTAAATCGATATTTCAGCATTTATTTAAAAAATGTATTTAACTATCACTCGGTATAAGCTCGAACTTCTAATATGTGCTTACTTACCAAATGGGCTTTGTCAACATTTTTATGTTGTCTTTGAATCACTCATATTTGAATAAACCTGATTTTTCCCAGACTGACATTATTTACTCAATCATTACATAATTGGAATTATCGACAAAATACTTTACATATTTTCATTCTTTGAATACTGTTTAAATAAAATAATAAATAAATTATGCAATTATTATCTATTACGTGGTTAAATCGTAACAAGATATACATTTGTTTAAATTTAGTAGTAAATGATTGATTTAAGTTTGTTGTATTCAAGTCCCTATAGTGGTTATTTGAAGATAAACTCAAGAAATCAGAATGTTAAATACTTGTACATCACTGTATACTTATACCTCTAGATAGTAGTCAAAAATTGAATGAAAAAAATAAACTCTTGGAATATTAGAAGGTTAATAATTATAAATCCTGTCATAGTATGAAACATAAGAGCATTAATATTGCTTATGTTCGCCGACAGTGTTAGTAGAAGTAAATTCCAAAATTATAGGGGTGTACCTTCCATGCCCTTGAAGATACTTATAGTTGATGATGATTTAGGTACTCGTCTTTCTATCGGTGACTATCTTGAATTATCTGGTTACTCAGTAATTACTGCTGATGATGGTCAGGATGCACTAACAATAGTAGAAAAGCATCATCCTGATTTGATAGTTACTGACATCATAATGCCTAAAATGAACGGTTATGAATTAGTACGTCAGGTTCGACAAAAAGAAGCATTTCGTCTTTTACCAGTGATTCTTCTAACAGCCCGAACTAAAACTCAAGAAAGAATTTTAGGCTATCAGTCTGGATGTGATTTATACTTACCTAAGCCATTTGAACTTGAAGAATTAGCAGCAGCTATTCAGAATCTTTTAGAGCGATCGCAAATCATTCAAGCTCACTATCGAGCAGCTTGTTCTGATGAATTAAATTCATATACAAGCAATTTTAAAACTCAACAGAATCAGAATCTGTCTTCAGGGATGTATCCCTCTCCTATTTCATCCCCATTAACCTCCAGAGAAGAGCAAGTTTTGGAATTATTAACCCACGGTTTGTCTAATGTAGAGATGGGTAATCAGCTATACTTAAGTCCAAGAACCGTAGAAAAGTATGTCAGTAGTCTATTACGAAAAACTGAAACTTGTAATAGAGCAGAACTAGTACGTTTTGCTATGGAAAATGGTTTAGTTAGGTAAATTCAAAACTCATAAGTTTATTAGACGCTTTACTAAATTTTAAAGCGCCTAAGTTGTTAACTTATATTTTTATTATGCCTTTAAGTCTTACTTTCAATACTCTCAAGCAAACCATCACAGGCATCAAGTAACAATTCAATAACTTGATTAAAACCATCAGTACCTCCATAATAGGGGTCTGGAACTTCCTTGATATCATGATGATTGCAGAAATCGCACATCATTTTTACTTTTTCTGCATATTCTTGAGTACTGTCAAGACGAACAATATCTTGGTAATTATCTTTATCCATCGCCAAAATTACATCGAAATCTTGGAAATCCGATTTTTGAAATTGACGAGCTTGTCCGCGCATTTGAATACCCAATTTTTGATTTGCAGAAGCACTCATGCGTCTATCTGGTGGACTACCGATATGATAGCTAGATGTACCAGCGGAGTCACAAATAACTTTATCAATCATATTCCTCTCAGTAAGAAGGTAATTCATGATATTTTCTGCTGCTGGGGAACGACAGATATTTCCCAAACAAACGAATAACACTTTATAAGTCATTAAAAACAATCAGTTATTGTCACAATTCAATATTGTAAAATCATAGGGAACAGGTTTAATTAACTATTTACCTCTTCTGGATTGTGAATATCCAATTAACGTATCGTTAAGTACGGTATTTATTCAATATGAGAACTTCAAAGTTTATGACAGAATTTTCTTTCTACTGAAAGTTTAGTTTCTCAAATAGGAAAAACTACACAGAAAATGAAGATAAACATGAAAATCAACATATGAAAAAACACCGCTTGTGTAAGACGGTGTATACTTAAATACTTGAAAAGTGTAAAAACTGCTTTCTTACTGCAAACCAGGTAATTCTAGACCACTTGTTAAATCTTCCATACGTTCGCGCATAGTCGCAGTAGACTTATTGTAAGCATCTTTCATCGCAGTAGTAACTAAATCAGAAAGTACTTCTGCTCCTTCATTAATTGCTTCTTGCGAAATTTCTACCCGTTTAGGCTCTTGATTACCACTTACAATTACTTTAACTAAGCCACCACCGGATTCTCCGGCAATTTCCATTTGTTCTAGTTCCTCTTGAAGTTGCTTAGCTCCTTCCTGAACTTGCTGAGCTTTTTTAAAAGCTTCTGCTAATTCTTTCATTTTTCCCAAGCCAAAGCCAAATCCCTGTCCTTTAGTCATAATTTTATATCTCGCTAGTGCTTTCAATCACAAATCACATTCAATTATAGATGTGGCAGACCAATTGACCACTTTTTTAGAATCAGTAGCCCAGAGTAAAACTAAATACTACAATTTTAGATAAGTATATAGTGCATATAGAAGCCAAACTTATTACTTATCGTCAGAATAACCCTCTATTGCAATAAAATAACAAATTCATAGTAAAAAGATTTTTCAATACTTCTGACTATGAATCAAATTTATACCATTTTATTAAGATCAGAGTAATATGCACCCTCCTGTAAAAGTATTGCTTTATCGTTTACCGGCATTGGCGTAGACATATGTAGTCATTCCAAAAGGAAAATATGGATCTATTGTTAATGCTATTTGGAGTGGATTTGGGGGATATTTGTATCCTTAAGAATAGGAGTTTAGGAGAACATCCCCCACCCAATATCCCAATATAAAGTATTTTGATTTTGCTATTTAATACTGATACGAAAATTAATTGGAATGACTATATATTTAGCAAACAGCATGATTTGTAACCTGTCTTCTTAGACCATTGCAGGCACATTCTTTACATGGCGGCGTACCGATGAATAACTCAGCTAATCTATGAACCTTAATAATGAGTATAAACCTTGGTAATGAGTATAAAATTTTCAATACCTCAAATGGCTTATCCAATCATTTGAAATCTAAATTTGTTTCCTTAAAGCTATCTACCCAATTTAGTGTCTGCTTAAAATTTATTTAACAAATTAGAGAATCTACCTATGATCTAACTAACTCCTTGAAATTCTCCAATCATTTTAACTTCAGGATGCAATAAAAGTGACCAACGTTGTTGTACTTTATCTTGTACATGACGAATCAGATTGAATATATCTGCTGCCTTAGCTCCTCCACAGTTAACTATAAAATTAGCGTGAAGCTCTGCTACCTGGGCATTACCAATCTGAAAGCCTTTCAGTCCGGTTTCTTGGATCAACCAACCAGCAGCATAAGGGTTGGGATTACGAAAAACGCTACCGCAGCTAGGTAAATGATAGGGTTGAGTATTTAGACGATGTTGCTGATGCTTCTTTGTCATAGCCTGAAGCTGAGAGGCTTCAAAACCTGGCTGTAACTTAAAAGTCGCCCGTGTAACTATAAGATTGCTTCCTTGTAGAATAGAAGTACGATAACTATAATTAAGCTCCTCTCTACTTAAGATTTGCAGATTCCCATCTGGCAATAGTACTTCTACACTCGCTAGAATATCTGCAATACAACCCTTATGAGCACCAGCATTCATCACTACTGCACCACCCACTGTTCCGGGAATGCCTACAGCCCATTCTAATCCTTGCCATCCTCGTTTTGCAGCTTCCCAAGCCAAGCTAGGTAAAGGTTCTCCAGCTGCAACTGTTAATAAAGCACTCTCCTCATCAAAATTGCTAGAACGCAGATGACGAGTCACAATTACCAATCCATCTAAACCGCGATCGCTAATTAATAAATTAGATCCTGCGCCTAAAACTGTAACAGGTAAACTGTGCTTATGAGCATACTCAAAACTAGCTTGTAAGGTATCTAAGTTCCGTGGAGCAACATACCACTCAGCAAGACCGCCAACTCTATAAGATGTATATGTTGCTAGAGAAACTTGAGATTTAATTACACCATCAGTACCGGGTAAGTAAACTTCTGTACTATTCACATTCCTCGTAGTTGTTTTTGGTGATTGTTTTGTATGAATCGGGGATTGCCAATGAGACAATGTGGTCAACTCCGAAAAGGGAGAGACTAACTTCAAGGGAATTTTCCTCCATGTACAACTGCATTTGCGCAGCACCTCTTTCAGAGACACTTAAAAAATCACCACAGCCACCGATGTTATGCGGTAGGATAACAATGATATCAAGAACATCACAGGTATTTGCCTTAATCTGTGAATTCCTTATATCTAGTCGCATTTTTATTAGTTGCGATACCTTTAAATATGCAAACATACGGCGATAATTTGCAGCAGAAGTAGCTAATATTATAATAGATGCATATTCGAAGCCGATAGAATCCCTTGATATCAACTAAGAAGTAGCTTTTGCAGGTTGATGAAGTGCTGCAATAACTTCTGGAATAGTTTGGTTCAGGTTCCCAGCACCTAAGAATAGCGCTAAGTCGCCAGGTAAGAGTATTTCTAATAAATAATCGCAAACACTAGCTAGAGTTGGCTGATAATGCACATCAGAATGCTCTTTGGCTACAGCTGCTGCTAATTGTTCCCCACTTACTAGACCTAAGTCTACTTCTCCTGCACTATATATATCGGTAAGTATAACCACATCTGCATAAGTAAATGACTGAGCAAACTCTTCTAGGAATGTGTGGGTGCGAGTGTAGCGGTGGGGTTGAAATATTGCAACTACTCTTTGCTCTGGTCTAGCTTGCAAACGGGCTGCTGCTAAAGTTGCTCGAATTTCGCTAGGATGATGAGCATAATCATCAATAAAGGTGATGCCGTCAACTTCTCCTCTGAATTCAAAACGTCTTCTGGCACCTTCAAAAGTTGCTAAACCTTTGGCAATTTGACCAAATTCTAAGCCAATCTTCCGACCAACAGCAACTGCAGCTAAAGCATTACTCAGATTATGATGTCCTAAGACGGATAAGTTTAGTACTCCAAGAGCCTTACCACCTTCCCATACTAGAGCAGTTGTTCCATCTGCTCGATAGTCAATATTTGTTACCTTATAATCAGCTTCACTATCAGGATGTAAACTGTAAGTTATGGAGGGCTTAAACATTGAATTTACTGTAGAACAGTCAATGCTGGCAATTAAATTATCACAACCTTTTTCAAAAGTTTTGAAGATATCTATTACTTCATCTAAGGTTTCGTAATGGTCTGGGTGATCTAATTCTATGTTGGTAATAATGCCAATGGATGGCGAGTGTTTTACCAAAGAACCATCTGACTCATCTGCTTCTGCGACTAAATATTGACTTTGACCTAACCTAGCATTTCCATCAAAGGCATTTACTTCACCACCAACTAAAATTGTTGGGTCAACACCGGCTTGTAGCAACATATAGCCAATCATACTACTTGTAGTAGTTTTACCATGAGTTCCTGCTACTGCAATACTATGATATTCATCAATTAGAGCAGCTAAAACGTCAGAGCGATGAAGAATTGGGCATCCTAATTCTAATGCTGCTTTGTACTCTAAATTGTTAGTATTAATTGCAGTAGAACATATAACTTGAGGCAGTTTTTCTGTAGTTTTAAATAACTTACCTTCTTGATTTAATTCTGTTTCTTGAGTTTCGGTTTGAGGGTAGAAGAATTCCAAATTGCTTGCTTGTTGCTTGCTGAAAATATGGACTCCTAAAGATTCCAAACGACGAGTCATATGATTTGGTCGCACATCCGAACCAGATACGGGAAAATTACGCCTTGCTAGTACATGAGCAACAGCTGACATCCCAATACCACCAATACCAATAAAATGAAATGGTCTACCGCTAAAATCTACATTCTTTCTCATTTTTTTTCGCTCCTCTTACACCACACCACACCGTCATTTTTGTTTGACACGCGTATCATATCAGGATTTTGTTTTTTACCGATACTGTGTATGTATCATTTTCCCCTCTGAATAATTAGTTCATTTTTGTTTATTCAGTGGCAGATTCACACAAGATTTTAACCTCTTAACAACTTTTTTCTCTTTCTGAATAGATATTATGTTTATTCTTCAAATTTATCCAGGATCTGGATATAAAAAGCTGTATTTTGAAATACATCTACTCTTAAGCATCTAACTGTTGAGTACTGAATCAGGTTTAAATAAAAGGATTAAGTAAAACAATTATTTGTTTATTTAAATTTAAAGATTTTTGTACCTCCATAAAATTAAGTACAAATCAACTTGTTAAGACTCTTTCATGTGCTTTGAGCAAGATATCGCTGCTCTAGTTGAAGAAAAATAGGTTAACAATCCAAGCTTTATTTGCTTATCTGAGTGATGTCTTACAGATTAGTTTTCTAGTTATAAACTATGAATCAGATTTCAACACCAGGTAGAAATACTGTAAATGCAGTCCGGATGAACCAACATTAACTATTTCTTAAACAGCTATAAAGTTAATTAGGAAATACTTTACACGATTCGGCTCCTTCAAAATTAAGGATAAAAATCGATATTAAATTATTACCAGCTAATCTCAATCAACCTCCTCTCATTATGGGTATTATGCCTTCAATCAAGGTGTTGAGTAAGTAAACAGAATAACTTATTTGGGTTGATTACCATATAGCCGTCTTTATTGCATATCCCTTTAGGAGTAGTTTAGTCAAGTCTTCAATGCAACTTATTTGTGTTATTGAAAGAAGAAACCTCTTTTGTTGGAGTCTGTGTAACATAGCACAAACATCTTTCTGTTTAGGATACAGCTTTTTTCATTTCTGTGAATTTTATCTTCCAATTTTTGGATACAAAATTCTATATACACAAAATAAACTTAATATTCACAAAACAAAATAAAATATTCAGATGCATACCTTGCGATCGCATATTAGGCTGTTATGCATTTAATGTGTATATTCAGGTCAGACATGATTGAATTTACGGAAATCTGATTCCTTCTAGCTTGACAAAGGCAGATGCCAGAAGTCAGAGGGTAGAAGGGATATTGAAGGATGAAGGTTTTTCATTCTTGATGGTAAACCCAATAAAAAAAGGAAGGATAGACAATTATTTTTAAGGATCTAACGCTGCATAGTTATAAATACCCCCCCTTTGCGATATGATCGGGGTCATAAATAGCTTTTTAGTTAGGCATAAGATACAGAGGGCAAGACGCTGTGATTAGAGTTGCAATTAATGGTTTCGGTCGCATCGGGCGTAATTTCATGCGCTGCTGGATGATTAGAGAGAACAGCAATCTTGAAGTTGTTGCTGTCAATGATACGTCTGACCCCAGAACCAATGCGCATCTACTCAAATATGATTCGATGCTAGGGAAGTTAAAGGATGCTGACATTAGTGCTGATGATAACTCCATCACCGCGAACGGCAAAACCGTCAAATGTGTATCTGACCGTAACCCAGAAAAATTGCCCTGGAAAGATTGGGGAATTGACTTAATTATTGAGTCAACAGGTGTTTTTACAACTCATGATGGAGCATCAAAGCATATAAATGCTGGTGCAAAGAAAGTTTTAATTACCGCTCCTGGAAAAGGTGGTGATGTAGGGACATTTGTGGTGGGTGTCAATGATAAAGATTATGACCATAGCAAGCACCATATTATTAGTAATGCTAGCTGTACAACAAACTGTTTAGCTCCTATTGCAAAGGTGTTGCACGAAAGGTTCAACATTATTAAGGGTACAATGACTACGACTCACAGCTACACTGGTGACCAGCGTCTTTTAGATGCTTCACACCGTGATGTACGTCGTGCAAGAGCTGCTGCTATAAATATTGTACCTACTTCTACAGGTGCGGCAAAAGCAGTAGCTTTAGTGGTACCTGACTTGAAGGGTAAGCTCAATGGTGTAGCACTACGAGTTCCTACTCCTAATGTATCAATGGTTGATTTAGTCGCACATGTTGAGAATCGTACTATCACCGAAGAGGTTAACCAAGTTCTTAAGGATGCTGCGAATGGTTCAATGAAGGGTATTTTGGATTATAGTGAATTACCTCTAGTGTCATCTGACTACCAAGGTACTGATGCATCTACAGTTATTGATTCTAGTCTGACTATGGTTATGGGTAATGACATGGTCAAAGTAATGGCATGGTATGACAATGAGTGGGGTTATAGCCAGAGAGTTCTTGACCTAGCAGAGATTGTCGCTGCCAAATGGAATTAATGCATTGATTGTGATATTAAATTGTCACTAGCTTTCTGCTAGTTTGCTAAGGGAATGCGCTTTTTTTATCATTCGATATCATAATTTGCTTTCATCAATCTTTATTTAGACCTTGTAGGGAAACTTCGGGTTTCCCTTTTTTATAATTGTCAGGTTTAAATTGTCACTTAATAAATGGATAAAACTACCCATAATTGCCCGATCTTAACGGCTAGTTAGGTACTACAGCTTGGAGTTTAACCAAGTCTCTTAACACGAATCAATTTTGTATTTACTGACCTCATCAAGTCGTCCAGGTTGGGATTTCTCCGCGTTCTTTTTATATTTATATGTATGGGTATATGGGTATTGTGTATAAATATATAGAGTTGTCTAATGTTTTTCAAAGTGTTTAAATCCCTCTGCCAAACTTAGGGTTCTATCAGGATATGTACCTGTGCTATCTTGTAAGATTACTTGAGAATTAGAGGTTAATTGACCAATAATTTTTGCATCTGCACGGAAAGTTTTGACAAAATTGTCTGCTATTTCTGGTGGTAAACACAAAACTAGTTCAAAATCTTCGCCACCATACAAAGCATAATTTAATGCTTCTTCTTCCCCTAGCAGCTTTATCATTGATGCAGGTAAAGATATTTGAGATTTTTGGACAACTGCACCAACCTTGCTGGCTTGACAAATCTGTAAAAGAGCATCTGCTAAACCATCACTACTGTCCATACCAGCAATTATTGAACTATTTAAGATATTATTTCTACTTTCAGTATATTTTCTAAGACTTTTTTTTAAAAAAGGTAAGATATCTAGCCTTGGTTGAGGTCTTTGATGAGCTTGAATTAATTCTTTGCACTCTTGGGAAGATAGATTTTTTTGCAACTTTGGATTGAGAAGTAACTTTAGTCCAGATGCTGATGCACCATGAACACCGGTTACAACAATTACATCCCCAGGATTAGCTTGATTACGAAAGATAGCTTCTTGGGGTTTCACCTGACCAAAAGCAGAAATATTAATACTAATTACAGGCGATCGCACTAAATCTCCACCAACAATCTGGCTATGATATTTACTTAAACATTGGGACATTCCTCGATATAAACCTTCGATCCAATTTACAGGTGTACTTCCTGGGAGACCTAATCCTACAGTAATTCCTAATGGAGAAGCACCCATAGCAGCTAAATCAGATAAATTTGCAGCTACAGATCTCCATCCTGCATCTTCTGCTGAAGTTGTGCGATCGCTAAAATGTACTCCATCAATTAATACATCTGTTGTTACTACTAAAGATTGTCCTGGTGTAGTGGTCAATAATGCTGCATCATCACCAATAATTTCTGAAGGACAAAAGCGATGTAGTATTTTTAGTAGCCCTTGTTCGCCAATATCTGAAATTTTCATAATCTAGGAAATAAGGTCTAGACAATAAGAAAAAATTACTCAAGGAATGAGCATACTAAAGAATTCTAAAATCTGTATCTTTGGCAAAATAAATTGATAATAAATCAATAATTACAGGTCTAAATTAATAATTAATAATTAAGAGATAATAAATTAACGTCAATTCGGTTTAAGAAGGTTAATTTAACTTTGAATGGCTGAAACAACACAAACACGTTGATATATACCTTTGACAAGCAACCACACAATAAAGGTTTGAGCTTATCCCGAACGAACTCAGGTTAAATTAATGAAGAAAGGGAAAATTGGTGAAAAATAAATAGGAAAGCAATGACTTTTCAAAATCCCCTTTTGACAAATCGAGATTAGGAAAGCTCGACATATCGATAAACGCCAATTATTACTGATTACTCATTACCTATGACCCATTATCCCTACCAATTTTCCCTTCCTAACTATTTACGCAGCTTGGGGTTTGACAAAATTCTCAATACCTTCAATAATTTTTGCTGATTCGATTTTGTCTCCAGCTCTAATTTCGCCTAAAACATCTTTACCTTCAACCACATAACCGAAAATTGCATATCTTCCATCTAACAAATTTCGACCTGCTGGGGTAAGTTCTGGTTGAAATAGAAAGAAGAAAAATTGGGATGAACCACCATTTGCATCAGATTCCGGACGTGCTAAAGCAACTCCACCGTATGCAGAAAAAGGTAATACCGGCATTTCCAAATAACGACCAGCTTCTTCTAAAGTAGTACCATAAGTTGGAGCTTCATCTCCTTCAACTAAAATTTCTAAAGGAATAGCCCGATATTTTTTAGTTTTAGGGTCAATAAAACCTTGCTCTTTACCTGGTGGGTCTCCTGTTTGTACTACATAGGATTCTTCTGAACGGGTGAATTCTAAGCCATCATAAAAACCACGTTGCACTAAATCTACAAAATTTCCCGCAGTCACAGGAGCGCTGTAACCATCTGCAACCATTCTAATAGTACCCCTATTAGTTTTGATTTCTACAGTGGCACGTCCTTTGAGCTGTGGTAAATAACTATATTCTGATGGAACTTTAAAAGGGAATCCTTTCACCATTAGTTGCTCTAAATCTCCTACTTTATTAAGGAGGGAGGCACGTTGAATCCAGACTTGCTCTTTATCTTTGGAATCTACTATTTCTCTTAATTGCTCGGTTTCAGACTGCAATTGTGAAATAAAAGCTTCAGCCTCAGAGCGATGTTCTTCAGGTACAGCTTCTAAAATTTTTTCTGGTTTTTCCAGAATTCGCGATGCTTGTTTCACGTCGCTGGTAATAGCACGCCAACGTCTATTCGCTCTGAGTTGAGTAGAAATATCCTCTAAGCTAGATTGTAAATCTCTTACAGGTTTATTATCAATCGGTAATGCATATCGTAATAATGCTTTACCGTCAGTGATTGCATTTCCCTGTGGTAGTAGTCCAGCTTCAGAAACATCAGTAAATCCAACTGTGATTAGACCTAAAAATAGCGCTAGTAACAGTAACGTATTTAGACTATTCTTCAAACCAATTTTTAATAACTCTCTCATGAGATAGCTCAAAGTTTATTCTCAATTTTTGATTGGGAAACATCAGTCACCGTAGGTTCGACTTTCGTAAGACAGAGTAACGATGACAGGGTTGAACCCCATCAATAATCTTCCCACAGAAGATAGGTTGTAATTATTGATTAGCTTTTGCCTTTTAATTTTTGGGTCTATGATATCGGCAAAAATATCAAAACTTTATATTTGTGTTACTTATTTGCATCGCAATGGATGAAAGTCCCCATTTAAGGTCAGACAATAAACAGATTCACGCTGTTCAAGTACTTTTTTATCATCTAATGCCCGCTTCTACCTCTTCGGAATCTTCATCTGTTTCTATATCAAAAGTATTGATTAATCTTTCTGCTTCTTGAATATCAATGTTGATATCAGCTCCATTGATAATTGCTCCCACTAAATTTAGTTCCGCTTCTTCTAACTGGTCTATAGCTTCACCTAGCAAGTTCTCCTGGGTATAATTAGGTCTTGCAACCAATACCATGCCATCGCTGTAGGGCTGAATTAGTAATGCATCGTTGGACAAACTAAGAGTATGGGTATCCAATATGACGAAATCATAACGTTGACGCGCATCTTTTATTAGCTGACGCATTTCGCTCGACTCTAGTATTGCTGCCGGATTGCGTACTGGTCCGGGACTAGGAATAATGTATAAATTTTCAATATCTGGTACTAAATGAGTACATTCACTTGTTTTAGAGTAGTAACGTAGAGGTTCTAAACTAGCTTCAGGATTAATATCTACCTTCAAGGACTGACAACGCGAAGGCGAACGCAAGTCTGTTTCAATGATTAATGTGCGTTTTCCAGCGCGAGCTGAGGCTATACCTAAGTGATAAGCACTAAAAGTTTTACCTTCACTATGGCTGGTGCTAGTTATAAGGATGACTTTTAAATCGCTACCACCTATACGACGAATGTTACTGCGTAATTTTTCGCAGTATTCTAGATAAGGAGATGTAAAGGAGAACATCACTGGCAATATATCTTTATCTAGATTCTCAATGGGAATCAAAGGAAGTTCGCCTAAAGGTATAACTTCTTTCTCTTTTAAACTTGAGGAAATATCTTCTTTGGTTTTAAATGTACCTTCTAAAGCTCCAAGTAGAAAGATTACACCACCACCTACTATTAAACCTAAAAATCCACCAACCCCCATGGTTGTAACAATGCTTTTAGGCTTCTTACCCTCCTGATCTGACTTTACTTGTGGGGATCTAGCAACACTTAAACTAGAAATTGTTTCTGCTTCTGCGGCTTTTGCATCAATCAATTTTGTTTGTACTTGGTCATATATAGCTTTTTTCAAAGCTACCTGTTGTTCTAAACGCGATCGCTCTAACTGTTTGTTGGGAATTAAAGAGTATTCCCGTCTAAGCTTACCTTCTTGCTGAATTTGGTCACTTAATTGTTTAACTAAAGTTTCTCTTTGAGTTTGTAGTGCAACTAATTGGTTTGCTAGCTGCTGACGAGCCGGATCTAAGCTGCTTTGGGTACGCAAACCTCTGACATTTCCAGGGTCTGTACCTGCTCCCCCTATAACCTCAACTGCTCGTTGTTGCAATAGACGTTCGTAAGCTTCTTTTTGACGACGTAATTGAATCATTGTTGGATGTTGAGGACGTAAATCTTTACGAAGTAACTCCATTTGTGATTCAGCTTGATAAATTTGAGTTCGTGCGTTAGCAATAATAGGGTCTGCACTTAGAGCTGAAGAGATATAAGCTTGATTCACATTTAAACCTAGCTTATTTTGCAGACTACGAAGTTGAGCATCGATACCAGAAAGAGTTAGCTTAATTTGACGCTGTTGATCCTGACTTGAGGTGATTGTATTGAGCAAACTACCATTTTCTGCCGCTAAAATTGCTGGTCTTTCAACCCGGTCATAAATTTCTAGCTTTCTTTCTGCTGCTTGTAATTCTTTTTTAATTTGTGGTAAGCGCTGATCAATATTCTCTGTAATTGCTTTCAGACGGCTAGTATTTATGTCTCGACTCAGCTGTATCATTGCTGCCATCAATACTTTTACGGTTTCGCCTGTACGATTGCGATCGCTATCTTTGTATTGTATGGTGATAATCCCTCCGGTAGTTGCTCCATCTTCAGCAGCTTCGGGCATCTTAAGTCCCACGTTGTCAAGAATCTTTTTTGGATTAACATTCACCTTCTGAGCAGTAGCTTTAATTATTTGCTCGGAAAGTAACACTTCTTTCGATAGCTGTTGACCTTGCTGCTGAATTTCAGTACCTGTCGCAGAAAAAGAGACTGGAGGACGGGTATAACTTAACCCTGCGATCGCAAAATAGTTTGGTGCTGGTTCTGGTTGTAAAGCTACTACAGTCGAACCAGCAAAAACTAGACCAAAACTTGTCAGTCCAATCCATTTGTATTTATCAAAAGCAATTAGGTAACGTTTAAGAATAGTCGGTGCCATAACAATAAATATAGAGGCTGATTGTAGTAGCAGTCATTAATAAAGATAGTTACTTGATTTAAGTATTTCTTTTGATTTTTAGCTCCCTGTTTTTCCAAAGCTAAATCTGGAAATCTCAATCAGAGTAAATAAATGGGAAGTTATTAAAAATGATTAAACAATAATTGAATAATAATTAATTTGAATCGTCGCTTCCACCAAACAATTCAAAGAAACGAATAAAGCTTTGTACGTCAAAAAAAGGTCGAGTAATATTACCAAGGGCATTAGTAATTCTACCGATAAGATTACGTCCCACAACGATAACATCATTATCCTGAAGTGGCACGTTTTGAGCCATGTCCCCAGCCAATATCTTCTTTGCATCTAGTCTTTGAGTAATGGCTTTACCTCTTTCAGGGTCAAAGCGCACTAAAGCAATTTCTCTGAGATTCGCATTGTTGGTACTTACACCGGAAAGCGCGTCAATAAAGCTACTGCCATTTGGTAGTGTTTGAGTAACAATTCCTCCAGAAACATAATTAAGAATTCGGATTCTAATCTGAGGTACTGCTAAGGACGAACGAGCTACTAGAGCGCGGTCATAACCATCATCATTGCCGATTTCTCGACGGGGAACGATTACAGTATCTCCATCCTGTAAGCGTAAATTAGGTAAAGAACCGCCATTTTGTAAGGGTGAATATAGATCAACTGCTTGAGAGACTACGGAACCATCAATTAATTTTCGACGCACTAAAACTTGACGTAAATCTGCAAGGTTAGTTGAACCTCCAGCAAGTAAAAGTGCATCAGCTACACGAGGATTTCCAGAATTTACAGGGTAGATACCAGGACGAAAAATTTCTCCACTAATGCTGATTTGTACTGGTCGAGGTTGTTGTAGAGATACAGTCACTACCGGATTGACAATTATACGGTTCAAACCCAAGCGAATTTTCTCTTGTAATTCCGCTATCGTTAAACCTCTTGCTGATACGCTTCCTAATTCGGGTACAATGATATTTCCTTCCGGGTTAATGGAAGCCTGAAAATTTAATTCAGGTCGTCTGGCTGCTAAAGATAATACAACTACTGGTTCAACTACGTAACGATTCAAACCAGCACGAATTCTGTTTTGAGCTTCTCGTAATGTCAATCCTTTCAGATAAACTGTACCTAGTAAGGGAACTGTAATATTTCCTTCTGGATTAATTGCAGCTTGAAAATTCAAATCAGCAAAGCGTTGAACGATAACGCTAATACCGTCTCCTTCTCCCAGACGATAAGCTCCTGGAGGTTGCTCTACAGAGATAATCAGACCATCTCCTATACCCAAAATATAACGATTAAATTGAGGTGAAGTATCATTATTGGAAGGTAGAAAACCCTCATTTTTTAAAGGTAATGCAGCAGGTGTAGAAAGTTCTGAAGGTAAATTTTGTTGAGAGGGGGATGGAAGTTGTAGATTTTGAGCAACAACAGGTAATATATCAATTGCCAAAATTGCTGTACTTAAGGGAATACCAATAAAAGATAATATTTTGGAAGCAGGCATAATATAATTAAAAATTATTTATATCTATTCGATATAGCTGAACTTTCATTAACTAGTAAAAAATTAATTAGTGAGAGTTAGTTAAGCTTTGAGTGCCTATTTTAATCTTCAAAACTAGGAAATGTCTCCTGTTTGATTGGTAGATATCCACTTAGAAAGTACTCCCAAGTCATTAGAGAAAGATGAGATAGGAGGAAAATTAGATGTTAAAACCGAACTGATAATAGTAAAAAAGGAATTTGAGGATTAGAAATTAAGTACTTAATTTCTGTCTAAACTTGGGTTCAAATTTAAACATCAATTTGAACATCAATTTAGACATCAAGCACCTTTACCCAAAGACTCGTCTCTAAGTGTGACTCATATCCTCTAGATTGGAGTAGGTAGAAAATACTATTTTTACATTGACTAATTTTTTGGATACCTCGGTTTATACTGATTTATCCCTGGGTGAATCCAAAAACATTCCTTATCAAACTTGCTTGCACAGCTTCACCTAAAGATTTTATCTCCGACCAATTATCTTCCAACTGTCCTAAAGATTCCATCGGAATCATTATATGTACAGCGACCCAAGGAACTCGCTGTTTACGTAATTTTGCTGCTTGGTCTGCTAAAAACCAATCCATCGGTGATGGATCTCCTTTCATTGGCATAGCATACCACTGTAAAACGGCATAAGTCGTAAGATTTTTGTTGTCCAAAGTAGCGCGGAAAAATCTTGCTTTGACTTTGATATCTTTACCTGTGTTAATTCCATCTTGTTGAGGAACATTAAAAGAAACCTGACGATACTGTGCTATCTTCCACTTAGTTAAGCTATTAATGTCAGTCCATTCTACTTGAGGTTTACTTGTTGGACTATCTTGAGGATATAAAAGCATTGTAGCTTTGATATCTGGTGAATTTGGTTTAATTTTTTGTTTTTGAATTTCTTGCAAAGACCATTTATGACCTCCAGCTTGAAATTGCTCCTGTTTTAATGTTTTCCAACCAGGAACGGGTAAATTTTGAGTACGTAGTTTTTGTATTTGTTTAATATTTACAATAGGTGGTGATTGTTTCCATTGCCAATTTTGGGTAAAGTATCCTGGAATTCCAGCAATAAATAGAATGACTAATAATATTAAAATTACTAACCACTGATTTAATGGAGCTTGTTTTAAAAACTTAGAACTAAATGTCATTGGTATTTATAACTTGAATTTTAATATTTAAGAGACCTATATATTTACAAATCATTATTCTGTGGTAATAGCGATGGTGAATCAAAGTAGCTATCAATCCAGTTAATTACAGGAATTAAAGTTAAAAGCATGAGTGCAGAATAAACATCTCCACCCCAACCATCATGAAGCCATTTAAATGCCCCTTCTTGACCCGAACCATGAAAATAAGTCAATATAGTATTGCGAATAATATTAGCAATTACACTAATTATCACTGAGCTTGAAAGGAACCAAGTACTTTTACGACGATCTGGCAATATCTGCATCCAATAAAGTAGTATTAGACCTACATAAAAAGTAGTAAATAACATTTTAAGACCTGCGCAATATGGTGCCACCTCAACAATTCTTCCTCCTACATAAATATTAATTCCATCAACAGCAACCTGCATTCCTGCTTGACTCAAAATGAATCCTGCGACTCCAGCAATAAAGCTTTGTAAGGGTAAGGTGAAAGGTGTAATTAAGTAGGGTAATTCATTTGGAGTTGCTAATAATATTAAGAGTAAAGAAAAACCTTGTAATTTCAGACCAGAAGTTCCTTTTAGAAAAAGGCATAATCCAGTTAAAATAACAGGCAAAGAAAGATTAACCCATTCACTAATTCCACTAATATAAAAAATACTACCAAGTGTGAGTAAGAATGCACCAAATGGATTCATTCTGTTTGGAAGTTCACTCCACTTGTAACGATTATTCCAAGCTAAATAGATTGCAAATGGAATACCAATAATTCCATGACTAAAATATTCATGCTCTATGCTTATACTTTTTTTCACCCAACCATCTAACCAGTAAATAAACAAAGGAGCATAGAGAAGAAATAATATTCCTAAAATGGTAATATTAAGCCATGCTGATATTTGGTATTTTTTAACGAAATTGTTTAGTAAATTCTGTTGTGACATATTTGTATTAATAGATTTTATTCATAATTAATAGACTATATAAAAGTCGTAGCTAGTAATTGGTGATGAGTAGCACATGTAAAATTAATAAATTTAAATTTCTTAATTTTAACTTTGTAAATGTAGATTATCTATTACTTTAAATAGACTATTTGAAGAATATTTTGAATACTTTTTTAACGAGTATTTCCTATATATTATTAATATCTTTTTATTAATTATTTATCTTTCTTCAACCTGAATAGTATGTTTAATTAAGTATTAACTCTTGTTTTTCTGTTTCTTCCTTATTCAGGAGTGAAAAGAGTGCTCCTACAACTTCTTTAACTTGATCAAGAGTGAGTCCGGGATACATCGGAAGAGATAGTACTTTTTTTGCTAACTCTTCGGTGTGGGGAAAATCTCCACTTTGATAACCTAAATTCGTAAAACCTGGTTGCAGATGACAGGGTATGGGATAGTGGATACCTGTTTGAATTCCTAATGTAGCTAATTCCTGTTGAATTTCCTGACGCTGGAGAGGACAACTATCTTCTATTTTGATTACATAGAGATGGTATACGTGTCCTTCACCACTATGATTCTCTATAGGAAAAATTCCTTTCGATTGTAAGGAAGATAATTGAGCATCATAGTAACGAGCGATGGAATAGCGATCGCTATTCCAAGCAGCTAAATGAGGAAGCTTTTGCTGTAGTACAGCTGCTTGTAGAGTGTCTAAGCGACTGTTGGTGCCATACTCAATATGTACATATTTTTGAGAAGATCCATAATTACGCAATCGCATCATTTTTTGAGCAACTTCTTGGTCTTTGGTGACGACTATCCCACCATCTCCAATTGCACCCAAATTTTTACTAGGATAAAAGCTAAAGGCTGCTGCTTTACCTATAAAACCTGCCTTAAACCCGTCTCTGCTAGCTAAATGTGCTTGAGCTGCATCTTCAAAAATAATTACTTTGTGGGTATGAGCGAATTCCAGTAACTCTTTTGGAGATACCATTTGACCATAAAGATGAACGGGAACAATAGCTTTAGTTGAGGAGGTAACTAAATTGCTTGCTGCTTTCAAGTCTATGAGAGCAGTTTGAGGATCGCAGTCAACTAAAATTGGTTTTGCTCCTGTACGTACAACTCCAATTAAAGTCGCAATAAAGGTGTTTGCTGGTATCAATACCTCATCACCTGCACCAATACCACAAGCTTCCAAACCTAAAGCGATCGCATCGGTTCCGGAGGCAACTCCTACACCATATTCTGCACCACATGCATCGGAGAATGCTGATTCAAAATCTGTTAATGCTTTTCCTAAAATAAAGTCTCCTTTACTGATGACTGCATTAATCGCCGTTTCTAATTCATTTTTGATGGGTTGATGCTGAAGAGTTAAGTCTACGAAAGGAATTGTATTAATTGATTTATTCATTATTTTTATTACCTTATGATTATTTACCTATTTCTATTTCTATTATATTTATGACTAAATAGTTATAATTAAGCAATTTTATCTTGTAAAGAATTGGTAAATTTTATTTTTTAAATATAACTTTATCAATTCAGTATTAATACTACTGCTATTCAGAATATATACTATTGAGAATTATCTTTCATCACCTTAATTATCTTGATATTTTTTATATATTCTATATCTATAAAATCTATGATGAATTAATGAGATAGCTTCTTGACTCTATTGAAAAATTGATATTAGCTCAAAATTATATATATTGATTTTATTTGTCATCTATAATGACTTACTTTTGAGGAATAATTAGATCATAATAAGACGTAGCTCATGGTGAAAAAATATTATGTGGTTTGCTCATTGATGGATTTAGAAGCTTTGGGTATATCCTGAAGATATGATTAATATCAGGACTTACGCACGGACTACGTGCTTACGTCATTACAAACAGAGTGTTCGCGGGAGCATCTCTGTTAGGAGAAGTAATCCCAAAGCCTTATTTTCGGTTGTGAGTGCATAAGTCCTAAATATATGAATTTCACTGTCTATACAGAAATAATATTTAATTTCTTTTGGTGTAAACTAGGCTAAGACAAACTACTGATTATTTAAAAATTTGAATAGGACTTTTGTATATCAAAATCATGCTTATAAACCAATATTTTATTTTTAAATAAATAATAGTAAATAATCGTTTATTACAAATGATAAATATCTGTCAATTAATTATATAAATAGCAAACATTGAGTCAAATATTATTTCAATGATTTGGTAAAAATGTAAATAAGACTATTTATAAAATACTAGTTAAATTAAATATATGAGAATATTGAATAGTTTATTCTTAATTAATACCAAGGTATTAACTTTAAATTCTCGCTGTAATTACTTAGCTCCATGAAAGCACTGCATTATTTAGTCATTTCGCTAAGAGCACGAAATTATCTGTCCTATATTCTTATATTTCCCAAATACCCACTAAAACTAACATTGAATAGTTGCGTATATACACTTAAGGAATTAATATAAAATACATGCCTTTATTTAAGCATTTCCACTTAAAATAAGCTAATTACTTTGCTTTATTTGTGTCTGTTAAAAAATATTTAAGATTAAAAATCATATGAAATTTGTAATTATATGTGCTGATAAATATCTTATAAATAAAGGGTTTGCAGTTTTTGGACTCAAATACAGCTAGATAAAAATACCTTAATATAGCAAAAAAATCTGTATATAAATTGTTTGTCATGACTGAAATTGGGGAATGCTTAGGAATAGAAAAATAACCAAAAATAATGGTTATGTGAATTACACTATCAAACAATTATTAAGGTAAATATGGCAATGATAGAGCCAGATAACAAAACTTTTATTCTCAAAGATGGTTGGGGTTCTCAAGAGGCAAAAGAAAAACAACGCTTGCATGCGTTGTCTGAATTAAGTTTGCGACAACCTGAAACTATACCTGTGTTTGAAGAAGCAACCCAAACTGCGGCTCACTTTTTAGACGCGCCCATTTGTGTATTAGGATTTATGGATGATGAACGCCACTGGTTTAAGTCCGCCGTAGGTCTATCTCGTTTGGGTCTGATGAATCAACTGGCACAAACTCGTCAATTAAACCGGGGGGAATCATTCTGTGCAACTGTTGTAGAAACTGCTGGGTTCGTGACAATTAACGATACTCACAAGCAAGCAGTACCAGAACCCGCAGCAAGCAGATTAGTACATGATTATGGTATTCGAGCTTATTTAGGAGCACCTTTAATTGATGCTCAAGGCAACTGTCTGGGTGCATTAGCAGTTATGGACTTAGTCCCACGTAATTTTGCAACTCGTGATATTGAGTTTTTACAAATAATTGCTCGTTGGAGCATGAGCGAATTTGAACGCAACCGGATGCTTCAAGGTATAACTCCTTCTCCAAGAGTAAGTAGCGATTCTGCCTGGGGTTCAGCAGATGTAAATTCAAGTGAGATTAAAATATCTGCTCCAAATCTCAAATCAGAATCAGCAGGTACTAGTCAGATTAAACTTTTGTTATTAGGACAGCTAACAGAAGAGTTGCGCACACCTTTAACATCGGTATTAGGAATGGCTAGTGTTTTAGGTAGAGAAATTTATGGTCCTTTAACTGGTAAGCAAAGAGAGTATTTAGAAATTATCCAGCACAGCGGTCGTTATTTGCTTTCTTTGGTTAATGAAATTTCCGAATTAGGAGCAATGGATGAAAGCGCAGTTGTACTTAATATCTCACCTGTAGATGTAGAGATGCTTTGTCAACAGGCTATTAATACTTTAGAAGAAGCAGCTAATCGTCGAGAACAAAATATTCGTCTTTCAATAGAACCTGGTCGAGGTCGGATTTGGGCTTTAGATAAAGACAAAGTGCGACAAATTTTATATCACCTAATTTTTAGCGTAATTCAGCTTTCAGCAACAGGTAGCATTGTTCGTATCCACGTTTCTTACAAGGATAATTCTCTTAATATTACTATCTGGGTATCTCACCCTTGGTTGGGGGATGGAATTACGGATGTCGATCCTTATCTAGGTTTACAACAAATACCTCTATTTGAATTAGGTGGAGATATCTATAATTCTCACCCAGAAAACCAAGACCAGTCTAATAAATTTCCAACTATTACAGAAGCTTCTACCCAAAGTCGTGGGTCTCATCCAGAAAACCAAAAAGCTAAAGGAAATTTATCTCGTGAGAGTTTAGGTTTACTGTTGAGTTCTCAACTGGCAGAATTACATGGTGGCGGAATTTCTATTCAGGGTTCTAGCGACTCTGGATATCGTTATGTACTTAGCTTGCCCTTACAAGCTGCAACTGCCGATGATATTAGCGATGAATCTATCAAGAACTAAGGTGCTGTTGATTTAGCATGGACTATGAACCTGACATTTTTAGACTAGACTTTTAGACTAAATTTTTAGACTATGGGTAATTATTAATGAGGAGTGGATAATTGGTTGTATATATTTAATAGTTCTAACTAATAGTTCTAGCTAATACTTTTAGCTAGTGGTTCTAATTATTAATCTAGTTATCAATTTCCCATTTGCAACAAATGAATATTACCTTTTAGGTATAATCCCGATTATTATTAGTTCCAAGTTCAGCGCTCTATGCTAATTTTTGAGAGCATCTTATGAATCTAGTCTGGCAACTGTTTACATTTTCTGATATATCGCTAAAAGATTATCTTCGCAGCAGCTATCTACACCGTTTTACTGTAGGATTGCTCAGTTCTTGGCGACAAGGTAGCATTTTGATTCAGTGGGGAGACGCGATCGCTGCGGGTCTAATTAGTCTACTTTTCGCATTAGCACCTCTGGTATCTACAACACTAATTGGTGTAATGCTAATTGCTTGTGCGGCATTCTGGTTCTTACTGACTGTCTCAGATGATACAAAATCGAATGGTGTGGTGGGAGTCACTCCTATTCATGTACTAGTGTTTGCATATTGGGGAGTTGCTGTAATATCTACAGCCCTATCACCAGAGAAAAAAGCTGCACTCACCGATTTACGTACATTAAGTTTATATTTACTTTTGTTCCCTTTATGTGCAAAAGTACTGAGGTCGCCTCGTTTGCGGTCTTGGTTAATAACTATTTATTTACTAACGGCTCTAAATGTCAGTATTTATGGATTGCGTCAAAAGATTTTTGGTGCAGCTCAACTTGCGACATGGGTTGATCCAACATCAACTCTTTCTAAAGTTGTGAGGGTTTATAGCTACTTAGGTAATCCTAACTTGCTGGCTGGCTATATTTTGCCTGCTATAATATTGAGTCTGGTTGCTTGTTTTGCTTGGCGAACTTGGCAGCAAAAAGCTTTAGCCGGGACTATGTTTGTAGTGAATCTTGCTTGTTTAAGATTTACTGATAGTCGGGGTGGCTTGATTGCTTTAGGAGCGTCTTTAATTGTATTAGTATTTTTACTGCGCTATTGGTATGCTCAATATCTGCATCCATTTTGGCGCTTATGGCTATTACCGATGATTATGGGGGCTTTTGCAGCTTTAATTGTTGGTGCTCTTATTTTCTCAGAACAGTTTCGCTTGCGGATATTAAGTATTTTTGCAGGAAGAAGCGATAGCAGTAATAATTTTCGTATCAACGTTTGGAATGCAGTGTTTAGGATGATTGGGGATTATCCTTTATTTGGAATTGGACCAGGTCATAATTCCTTTAATAAGATTTATCCACTTTATCAAATACCTAAATATAATGCTTTGAGTGCTTACTCTATTTTCTTAGAAATTGCTGTAGAAACAGGTTTTGTTGGTTTAGCGGTTTTCTTATGGTTGCTAATAGTTACCTCTAGCATAGCCTTGCGACAACTAGGACGTTTACGAAAAATACAGGGTTCTGAGGGATTGTGGTTAATTGCTGCGATCGCAACGTTAGCAGGAATGGTTGCTCATAATCTAGTTGATACGGTTTGGTATCGTCCCCAGGTAAATACTATTTGGTGGTTGATGATGGGTTTAGTTGCAAGTTATTATACTCCAAAACATAAAAGAGCAAAAATAAGTTCTCCCAATCCTCAACCGGCAGCAAGTTGAGTTTTTTAGTTATATATAAATAATAATCTGATAGGAGACGTGCTACGGTGCGTCTCAAATTATTTAATATATATAGCGCTATGTTCGGGTTGGGATATTTTTTAGCTGAGGGAAACCTTCGACTGAGTACTCAGGCTGGAGTGGAAATAATTGGGGGAGACCTAAACCCTCTCTAAATAAGAAGTATTTAGATGTCCTAGCAAATTCTTGGTAGTCCTATCCTAAACATTTTATATTTTAGCTGATAGTATTATTTATTAATCAAACCGTATTGATATATAGATTAAATATATTTAAATTAAACATATCTAAATCTAAATCTAAATCTAAAAACTATTTTGCCAAATTGGAGGAAAGTATAATTATCTAATGAGTGATAAGAAAGATAAAAAAGCTAAAGATTCCCAAGGCTTCAAGGTTATTGCTGATAATCGTCAAGCCCGTTATTTATACCATATTTTAGAAACTTATGAAGCAGGTATTGAATTACTAGGTACCGAGGTAAAGTCTATCCGTGCTGGTAAGGTTAATTTACAGGATGGTTATGCTTCAGTAAAGGACGGAGAAGCTTGGTTACTCAATATCCATATTTCTCCTTACAATGCAAGTGGACAGTATTTTAATCACGAACCTCGTCGCAATCGTAGGTTACTTTTACACCGGCAGGAAATTCGCAAGCTGATTGGGAAAGTGGAGCAGCAAGGTTTAACTTTAGTGCCTCTGAAAATGTATCTTAAGAAAGGTTGGATCAAAATCAGTATTGCTCTAGCTCAGGGTAAAAAGATATATGATAAGCGAGAGGATATTAAACGTCGTCAAGACCAGCGTGATATGCGTAGGGCAATGAAAAATTATTGATGATTATTCAAATTCAAATTCAAATTTGATTTTTTCTAAAAACCTACATTTGAAACCTAAAACGACCATTGTGATATTATTTTTTCATTTTTTTGAATACTAGTACCCAAAGGCAGAAGTAAGGGGAGAAAAGGCAGTTCTGCGCTATACTCTGTTAAACGCTCAAAGTGTTGTCGAAGAATAGGCTCAAAAGCTTTAAAATTAGGCTTTTCACAGATTTATAATGATTGCCCTATTTACGCCACACTGGACTAGTTAAAATAGTACTTAGAATATTACTTAGAATACTAGGTAGCGTTTAAGTCTACTCCTATGAGAGCTTTAGACGAATCGATTTTTTGAATAAATAGCAGCTTGTCCACAAAATTTATTTTTATTTTCTCGGTCGATGATATTCCATATGATGCCGTCTTCAATATAGAAGCGCTTACCAGTACTTGTGATCCGAACACCAGAAAATCTGCTAAAACCTTTTGCTTCCGTTTCTGCTAAAAGTCTGTTACGTTCTTCTTGTACAATTTCTTCTGCACTTTCACGCGAGACCTCTGGTAAACCCTCTAAGGGTTATCGCATTTGTGTAAATTCTTCCCAGGTAAGCTCCCATTGCTCTAAAGCTTTGCGATTTCCATAGTTAAATATTGGGTCGGCTTCAGTTCCATGAGATACTACAGCAAAAGGTACTTCAAATAGCTGGTATGATATTTCTTCTGGTAAGCCATCTGTTCCCAATAACAGCTTTCCTGTCCAATGCTGGTAACTGTAAAGCAGATTTTGGGTATGGAGAATAATTTTCTCCTGTTCCCAAGGTGGTTGATTCATTTCAGTTATTTCAGTTATTTCAGTTATTTCAGTTATTTAAGTTATCAGTTATCAGCGATGATAATCAATCATTAATAGATTAGGACTTAGTAAAAAGGTATATTCTGCTCGTAGGGGCACGTGAACTGATGTTTGATTTTTTAACCCAACATAATCTAATTCCTTGTGTGTCAAGCACGAACGAGGGTTTTGTGGCAATTGCCTAAGTCCTGATAAAAAAAATAATTAGCAAAAAAATCGATAGACTAATAAGTTGTCCACCGATTCTAATACTTATTTACTAAATTATTTAAGTAATTTTTCTGTAAATATCACTAAAATATTACTAATTTACCAATTTTCTAACATTTTTGAATCGTAAGGCTCTCCTGTAAATGGCTGTACGCCAATCATGGGATAAGCATCGTCACTAGGAGCGAAAAGTCTCATTGCTGCTTCCGAGAGATAATTAGTTACACTCTCAATGATTCGGGAAATAAACATATCATTTAACCCCTTGTTTCCATAGGTTGAAATAGCGAATACCTATAGGTTAGCTCTATATTCTTAATGCACACACTTGCCTCAACATATTGATAATATATGCTACTTTTCGTCAAAAATATTTGGAATACTTTACTTCTAACCAAAGTATGTAATACATATATTGTTATATCTCTTTAAATATCTTTTTGGCTATTTTTGAATATTAATTTGAATATTAAAAATATTCAATTATAACATCTTCAACTATTAACAATATTCCCAAATATGCATATTTATATTTCTTTGGTAAGGAAATAGGTTTAGTACTTGACATTAATTATGGTGATTTTTACCATAATTAAGTAAGCGCATTGTATGAGCTACCTTATAAGCCACGTTAATTTAGAAGTATGATGAGAACTCCCTTAAATTCAGAAAAAATTATCAGTGAGAGTCAAGGACTTAATATTGCTGACGGCGATTACAGCCTACTAACCGACCTTTATCAGTTGACAATGACCGCCTGTTATATAGGCGAAGGAATAGAACAAAAGCGTGTAAGTTTCGAGTTATTTGTGAGACGTAATCCGGAAAATTTCGGGTATTTAATCGCTATGGGGCTAGAGCAAGTCCTAGAATATTTGGAAAAACTGCGCTTTAGTCCCATTCAAATTAAAAAATTGCAGGATACGGGTATTTTTGATTCAGCACCTGATATTTTCTGGGATTTATTAGAGTCAGGAAGCTTCACCGGTGATATTTGGGCAGTACCTGAAGGTACAGCAGTATTTGCTAAAGAGCCATTGCTCAGAGTAGAAGCACCTTTGTGGCAAGCACAGTTAATTGAAACTTATTTACTAAATACAATAAATTATCAAACTTTAATTGCTACCAGAGCAGCTAGATTGAGAGATATAGCCGGAGAAGAAATCAAATTATTAGAATTTGGCACAAGAAGAGCATTCAGCCCTCAAGGTTCATTGTGGGCTGCCAGAGCAGCATTAGCAGGTGGTTTGGATGCAACATCGAATGTACTTGCAGCATTACGACTAGGGGAAAAACCTAGCGGTACTATGGCTCATGCTTTGGTTATGGCAATTGGGGCAACAGAAGGTAGTGAAGACAAGGCTTTCAGTGCTTTTCACCGCTACTTTCCTGGGGCACCATTATTGGTAGATACCTACGATACAATTAGTGCTGTTGAGAGATTAGCAGTAAAAGTAAAATCGGGGGAAATCACTTTAAGTGGAGTCAGATTAGACTCAGGAGACTTAGTAGAACAATCCCAAAAAGTGCGATCGCTTTTGCCTGATGTACCGATTCTTGCTAGTGGTGATATAGATGAATGGGAAATCAGCCGTTTACAAGAAAATGGTGCAGAAATTGATGGTTACGGTATAGGGACACGATTGGTTACAGGTCAACCAGTTAATGGAGTATACAAACTGGTAGAAATAGATGATAAACCGGTGATGAAAGAGTCGAAGAGCAAGCTAACTTATCCCGGACGCAAGCAAATTTTTCGCTTATTTTTTGAAGACAAGATGCAAGCTGATATTTTAGGTTTAGCTGATGAAAACGTTCCGACAAATGAAAGCTCTATAAGGATAGAACCATTACTAGAGCTGATAATGAAAGATGGTCAAAGAATAACATCTCCCGAAATCATAGCTCAAATTCGTCAAAGAACTTCTAATTCGGTTGCTAGTTTACCTCCTGAAACTAGACTATTACAAAATCCCACATCCATACCAGTTGAAAATTCTACTCAGTTGATAGATTTAATTGAATACACCCGTAAAAGTCAATAATTGATAATAGTCCCACCGTCTATATAGGTGTCCTCTCGTGGAAGAAAGATAGAGAATTTTTAAGTTGATAAAAGGAAATGAAATAAAAAGACATTAAATCTAATGTAATTATTTTCTCTAATTTTTACTGATACTTTCTTAGTAAAGTGACTTGCTTACAATATTTGAGTTAAATTATCTGGGCTAAATTATTTGGGCTAAATTATTTAGTAATTTGCTAATTATCTAAACTGTAGAATATTTTGTAAATAAATTTGTAAATAAAAAATCGGCATTATAAATATGAAAATAGCTTTATTTGGTACAAGCGCAGATCCCCCAACTGCCGGACATCAGAAAATTCTTACTTGGTTATCCGAACGATACGATCAAGTTGCAGTATGGGCTGCGGAAAACCCATTTAAAGACCATCAAGCTAGTATCAAACATCGTGTAGCTATGCTGCAATTATTGATTACAGATGCTTCGGTATCTAAAAAAAATATCATCCTAGCACAAGACTTGAGTTACCTCAGAACTATCAAAACATTACAGCAAGCATCAGAACGTTGGGGTGAGGAAACTGAATTTACCTTGGTAGTGGGTTCTGACTTACTTAAACAATTAAAGCAATGGTATAGAATTGCAGATTTGTTAAAACAAGTAAAATTATTAGTAGTACCGCGACCTGGATATGTAATTGATCACGATGGAATACAATCGGTGAAAGAACTTGGTGGTAAAATTGCGATCGCAAGTCTTACAGGACTAGAGACTTCTTCTACAGCTTATCGTCAAAACCGAGACGAGGAACTATTAGTAAGACCAGTAGCAGCATATATTCAACAAGAGCATTTATACGAATGCCGGGACAAAAAAACAACAAACTTACAACCACAATAGACCAAAAATCTTTAGCTGATTTCAAAGTTGGTGTCGATAATGCAATTTTTTCTGTAGATATTGCCCAAAATCGACTGCTAGTTTTATTAGTAATGCGGTCTTCTGAACCGTTTATTAATTCTTGGAGTCTTCCAGGTACTTTAGTATGCCAAGGTGAATCCTTAGAAAATGCTGCTTATCGTATTATGGCAGAAAAAATTAAGGTCAAAAATCTTTATTTAGAACAACTTTACACTTTCGGAGGACCACTACGAGACCCCAGGGAAGCTAAGGATAGTTACGGTGTGCGTTATCTTTCAGTCAGTTATTTTGCTTTAGTTAGCTTTGAAGAAGCGCAGTTAATTACTGATGGTGTCTCAGAAATCGCTTGGTATCCAGTCAAAGAAGTTCCGAGACTGGCTTTTGACCATAATGAAATTTTGGCTTATGGACATCAACGTTTGCGTAATAAATTAGAGTATTCTCCGGTTGCTTTTGATGTTTTACCAGAAATGTTTACCTTGAATGATTTATATCAGTTTTACACTACTGTTTTAGGTGAAAATTTTTCTGATTATTCTAATTTTCGCGCTCGTTTACTAAAATTAGGTTTTTTATCGGATACGGGAGTAAAAGTTTCCCGTGGTGCAGGTCGTCCGGCAAGTTTATATAAGTTTAATGCTGAAGCTTTTGCACCTTTTAAAGATAAGCCTTTAGTTTTTGTTTAAGAATTTGATACAACTATTAATTAATAACTGTTTTTCTAAAAATATTCACTTTTGTTATTATCATTGAAATTTTACGCCCGTGGTATTTAAAAACTAATAACAACTATTATAAATTCTTACTTATTTCAAAAAAATGAAAATTGCTATCTCTCAAATTAATCCGATTATCGGTGATTTATCTGGAAATGCAGAGAGAATTCTGCAACATGCTCACAATATAAAATCTCAAGAAACAAGATTGTTATTGACTCCAGAACTGTCTTTATGTGGTTATCCACCAAGAGACTTATTGCTAAATCCAGCTTTTGTAGAAAAAATGAATTTAACTCTGCAAAAACTAGCTGAAGATTTACCATCAAATTTAGCGGTTTTAGTAGGAACAGTAACGATAAATCAAAATGCAAATAATAGCGGTGGTAAAAATTTATTTAACAGTATTGCTTTACTTTTAAATGGTGAAATCAAGCAACTATTTCATAAAAGATTATTACCAACATATGATGTTTTTGATGAGCATCGTTATTTTGAACCAGGATTGCAAGCAAATTACTTCACCCTTGACGAAATCAAAATCGGGGTCACTATTTGCGAAGACCTATGGAATGATGAAGAGTTCTGGGGAAAGCGGAGTTATAAGGTAAATCCGATTGCTGATTTATCAAAAATAGGAGTAGATTTAGTTGTTAATTTATCAGCATCTCCTTACAGCGTTGGTAAACAACAATGTCGAGAAGAGATGCTAAAACACAGTGCTGTAAAATTTAACTTACCAATTATTTATACTAACCAAGTCGGTGGAAATGATGACTTAATCTTTGATGGTCGGAGTTTTGCACTTAACCGTCAAGGTGAAGTAATATTCCGTGCTTCTGGATTTACAACCGAGTCGGAAATCATAGAATTTAGTCAACAAGATCAAGACTTACAATCAGCAAAAGTCTTACCAAAATATACCTCCGAGGATGAAGAAATCTGGCAAGCTTTAACTTTAGGGGTTCGAGACTATGTCCAAAAATGCGGCTTTTCTCAGGTAGTATTAGGTTTGAGTGGCGGTATCGATTCAGCCTTAGTAGCCGCGATCGCAGCAGCAGCAATAGGGAAGGATAATGTTTTAGGGGTTCTAATGCCTTCACCTCACAGTTCTGACCACTCTATCAGCGATGCTTTAACACTCGTGGAAAACTTGGGTATCAATAGTACCACCCTCCCGATAGGAAAATTAATGCAAGGTTTTGATCATACTTTCAATGACTTATTTGCAGGGACTGAAAGTGGAATTACTGAAGAGAATCTGCAATCGAGGATTCGAGGTGACTTATTGATGGCGATCGCTAACAAGTTTGGTCATCTTTTATTGTCTACTGGTAACAAGTCAGAAATGGCAGTCGGTTACTGCACTCTCTATGGTGACATGAATGGTGGTTTAGCAGTAATTTCAGATGTGCCTAAAACGCGGGTTTACTCTCTTTGTCGATGGTTGAACTCCCACCCAGGGGTATTCAATCATCAACATACCACACCCAGAACTGAAATTATTCCTCCCAATATTATTACCAAACCACCCAGTGCCGAGCTTAAACCCGGTCAAGTAGACCAAGACTCATTACCAGATTACGACATTTTAGATGATATTTTGTACCGCTTAGTTAGTAAACATGAATCAGCAGCAGAAATAATCACAGCAGGACACGATAAAACCATTGTAAGTAGAGTGATTCAAATGGTTGCAAGGGCAGAATTTAAACGTCGTCAAGCACCACCTGGGTTAAAGATATGCGATCGCGCTTTTGGAACTGGTTGGAGAATGCCTATTGCTAGTAACTGGTTAGCTACAACCCCAGGATAATTCAATAGTTGAGAATACTTCTACAGTCTAAAAATATTTCCCTTTCATCTCTAACTTGCTAAATCCTTTTCAATATAACGATGTAAATGATTAATACCCCGCTTAATGTAAATCATATCCCCATACAATTTACCCATCATTAAAGAACCTTCTAAAATCGAAATCATAATAGTTGCAGCTTCATCAGGGTCAACATCAGCTTTTATCTCACCCCTAGCTATCCCCTTGTCAATTATCCTGACTATTAAAGAACACCAATTATCCATTGCTTTTTGGGTTCTTTCTCGTAGCTGTGGGTGAGTATCATCACTTTCAACAGCAGTATTTAATAACGGACATCCACCTTTAATAACTGGATTATCCATATAAGTACTGAAAGCTTTAATAATTGCTTGTAATCTTTCTACAGCATGACGTTTATTTCGCAATACCCCCAAGTAATGTTTTTGGACACAGTTAACTGCATAATCAAATGCTAAAAGTGCTATTTCATCTTTACTTTTAAAATGATTATAAATCCCCCCCTTTTTTAACTCAGTCACCCGCATAATATCCGAAATGGAAGAACCGTGATAACCATATTGGTTAAAAAGTTCAGCCGCTTGTTGGAGTATTCTTTCTTTAGTTTGTTTACCTTTAGACACGGTAGAGGATGAGTAATGAGTAATGGGGAGAGGGAATTATTGTACCAAACCAGAGTAATCGTAGCTTAATCATCTTCTTCATCTACCATTACTCCTATACGCTGGAGTAAAACAAGCGATCGCGCTTCTACCATGATAGGTTTATCTCCTGGATATCGCTTTCCACGTCTGGGAAACAGCTGTTTGGTAGTATCAAGAATAATGGACCATTCCCAATCTTGTAACCATGAGGGAATCGTAAATTCGAGCATTTCATAATGAGCATTGAAGCATAATAAAAAGACTTCATCAATAATACGCTCACCACGAGGACCTGGGGATGCGATTTGTTCTCCATTTAAGAATATGGTAATCGCTTTTGCAAAACCACTATTCCACTGTTCCTCTTGCATTTGAGTACCGTCTGGATTAAACCAGCTAATGTCTTGTACCCCAGAACCATAAATTGCTCTACCTAAAAACCATTTGCGACGACGGAATACCGGATGACGACGACGAAAGTCAATTAACTGTCGCGTAAAGTCTAACAAGTTTTCGTTCTCTTCTTGTAAATCCCAGTCTAACCAAGAAATTTGATTATCTTGACAGTAAGGATTATTATTTCCCCCTTGGGTGCGTCCCATTTCGTCTCCCATTACTAACATAGGTACACCTTGGGACAGCAGTAAGGTTATTAAAAAGTTTCGCTGTTGTTTTTTACGTAACTTTAGTATATTCGGTTCATCTGTATCACCTTCAGCACCGCAGTTCCAGGAACGATTATGACTCTCACCGTCGCGGTTTTCTTCACCATTAGCTTCATTGTGCTTTTCGTTGTAGCTTACTAAGTCATTGAGGGTAAAGCCGTCATGAGCGGTAATAAAATTGATACTTGCACTAGGACTGCGACCATTTAATCGGTATAAGTCAGAACTACCCGTAAATCTGTAGGCAAAGTCTGCTAAACGACTATCTTCACCGCGCCAAAAATCCCGTACAGTATCGCGATATTTACCATTCCACTCTGACCATAATAAAGGAAATTCACCGACTTGATAGCCACCTTCACCCACATCCCAAGGTTCAGCAATCAATTTCACATCAGCTAGAACTGGGTCTTGGTGGATGATATCAAAAAATGCCGCCAGCTTATCTACTGCGTATAATTCACGAGCCAGAGCAGAAGCTAGGTCAAATCTAAAACCATCGACGTGCATTTCTAATACCCAGTAACGTAAGCTATCCATAATTAGCTTCAATACTTGGGGATGTCGAACATTCAGGGAATTTCCACAACCTGTAAAGTCCATGTAATAACGTAAACCACCATCAACTAAGCGGTAATAAGAAGCATTATCAATTCCGCGTAGTGATATTGTGGGTCCGAGATGATTACCCTCTCCTGTATGGTTATAAACTACATCCAGAATTACTTCCATTCCGGCTTTGTGCAAAGCTTTTACCATCTGCTTAAATTCTTTTACCTGCTGTCCCAATATTTTGGTAGCACTATAACCAGAATAAGGAGCAAGATAGCAAATGGAGTCATAACCCCAATAATTTTTTAGTCCCTTACCAGCAAGATGTCCGGGGTATGCTAAAAAATGATGGATAGGCATTAATTCTACAGCTGTTACTCCCAAAGACTGGAGATGAGAAATAGCAGCAGGATGTGCCAATCCTGCGTATGTACCTCTTAGTCTAGGTGGGATATCTGGATGCAACTTAGTAAAACCCTTAATGTGCATCTCATATATAACTGTCTCATGTTCTGGGGTTTGTAGTAGTTTATCTCCTTCCCAGTCAAAAGAGGAATCTACTACTATTCCTTTCGGAATTAAATCAGCATCGTTAAGTTCTGAGAAACCTAAATCTTCGTTAGGATCGTCCCAACGATAACCAAATATTTCTTCACCGAACTGAATATCCCCATCAATTGCCTTAGCATAAGGATCGATTAAAAGTTTATTGGAATTGAAGCGATGTCCCTCATGAGGTGCAAAAGGACCATGGACTCGAAAACCATAACGTTGTCCTGGACCAATAGAAGGTACATAACCATGCCAAACAAAGTTACTAACTTCCCTTAAAGCAAGTCTAGTTTCTCTTCCTTGCTTATCAAATAGACACAACTCTACTGCTGTAGCATTTTCAGAGAATAGAGCAAAGTTTGTTCCTTGACCATCCCAAGTTGCACCCAAAGGATAAGCTTTACCGGGCCATAATGATAAAAACATAAGATGATAGATGAGTGATAGTTCGATCTGTGTTAAAAGTTGTCCCTATGATCAGGCAGGAGACATAGAGCAAAAGGAAAGAAGTTTTCAAGTATATTCACTTGTAGTTATCTTTATATACTTTACTTTTTACGCTTTACCTAATTCTTTGTTTATAAAACCATTAGTACAGTATCTATTGTGGAACATACATTTAGATCATCTATATGACATAGATGATTTGTATTTTTTCTATAACTAACGGTTAATATTAGCAGCATTACTTAACAGAAGTTCTTTAAATTACGAGAGTTGGCTAAGTTTTTTTTATACATGCAAATATTGTATTTACTGAATATAAGTTTTGAATGCTATATGTTTGATTTGTATATGATGTTTTCTATATATAGATATAAGACTTGAAAATTATATATTTTAATCAATATAATGATGATTATATTGACTTTTATCAGTATTAAATATAGTCCGAAATTCTTACTTTACTTAGGTTAATACGAGATATAAAATATTAAATGAAACAATGAAAACATAAAGTTAAACTATACAATATTTAACTTTAAATTAAATTGACATATAGAGTTTTTACTGAGACATGATTAATATATTTTTGATACGTTAAATTCAAACATAAGTATAGCCCTGGCTAATAGCTATATAAATTTATTTGAATTTTTATTGTATATACTTTTTACTTGCATATTTTTACTTTCAGAATTTATGCAAAAGTAATATAATTCTATGATTATAGGAATCGAACAACAATATCCGAATTGACTACAGTTAAGTAATCTCAAATCCTTATTTTTTATCACAAATCTGTAAGCCATAATTTCTAAAAGCTTTGATTTAAAAGTAATATAGCAGATGAAAATTTATAATTTATTTATAATTAGTGAATCTCTAGAATATAGAATTGTATGCCGAAATTTTCTTGATAAAAGTCAAGAACCAAAATATAAAATTTCAGAATTTAATTGTGCGAAAAAATCTCTAGAGAGTATTTTATATAATCTCCCAGAACTAATCATATTAGACTATTCTCTACCAGATATTAGTGCCCTAGAGTTTTTAGAAAAACTAAAATCAATAGCGAAAAATAAATTAGTTGCAGTTATTGTATTATCTGCCCAAGGGAATGAATCTACCGCAGTTGAAATCATGAAAAATGGAGCTTGGGATTATTTGATCAAACCAAGACTTACTAGTGAAGCTCTAAATCGTTCCGTTCATACAGCAATTCAAAAACTATCTTTGATGCAGCAGATTGAACAACAGCGAGAACAGCAGCAACTATTAGCAGCGATCGCGTTACGAATTCGTCAGTCTCTAAGTTTGGATACGGTATTAAACACTGCGGTAGAGGAAATACGAAATTTTCTAGGAACTGATAGAGTTTTGGTGTACCAATTTTGCTCAAATGAGATTGGTACGATCGTTGCGGAATCTACTTTACCTGGATGGAAAAAGTTACTAAATTTGCATCTAGAAAATTCTTTTTTTTACAACGATAATTCTTATTTTTATCAAGAAAATAATCAAGATATTTATCATCTCCGGAAACAAGCTACCGAAAATATTTACGAGGCAGGTTTTTCTCAACCTCATGTTGAGATGCTAGAAAGTTTTCAAGTCCAAGCTAATCTGATAGTAACAATTTTATCTTGTGATGACTCTATAAATACTAATAATTCTTCGATTCAAAATGGAGAGGGGATTTGGGGATTGTTAATCGCTCATCAATGTAGTGGAATACGTGAATGGAAAAAAGAAGAAATAGATTTATTAGAACAGTTGTCAGTACAATTAGCAATCGCAATTAGACAAGCCGAATTATATGAAAATCTACAATCATTAAATAATCAATTAGAAGTCAAAGTAGAAGAACGTACCCAAAAATTACAGCAAAGCGAACGTCAACTTTGTTTATTAAATCAAGAATTAGAAGTTAGAGTACAAGAACGAACTAATGATTTAAAACAGCTAAATATTAAGCTACGTCATGAAATCTGTAAACGTCAAAAAATTGCAGATGACTTGTATGAAAGTGAAACTAATTTTCGTCAGTTAGCAGAGAATATCCATCAAGTATTTTTTATCTATAATTATGACGCTAGCAAATTGATTTATATTAGTCCAGTCTATGAGGAAATTTGGGGTAGAAGTTGTGATGAAATATATAAAAGTACCTCAATTTGGTTAGATTCAGTTCACCCGGAAGACAAGGAAGCTTTATCTAAAGTCCTTTTAGAGCAATTACATACTGATGGATTACAGCATGAATACCGGATAATCAGAAACGATGGAGAAATACGCTGGATTTTGAGACGTACTTTTTTAGTCAGGGATGAGGAGGGACAGATACAGAAGATAGTAGGTATTGCAGAAGATATTAGCGATCGCAAACAATCAGAAGCAAAATTGCAGCAACGTCAACAAGAGTTTATCGCTTTAGTCGAAAATGCACCAAATGTGATTGCTCGTATAGATAGAGATTTACGCTATCTGTATGTGAATCCTGCAATACAAGAAGTAATAGGTTTACCCCAAGAATCATTTTTAGGTAAAAATTATCGTGAATTGGGATTTTCAGAGGCAAATTTTGCTGTCTTTGAGGAATTAGCTTGCTTGGTTTTTGCTACAGGGGAAGAAAGAATTACCGAATTAACTTTAGATGGGAAGCAAGGTATTCGGTATCATCAAGCACGACTTGTACCAGAGCGTAATTTTCAAGGAGATGTCGTTTCCATTTTAGTAGTCAGTACGGATATTACACTCATCAAGCTAGCTGAAATAGAACTCCGAGAAACTAACGCATTGCTAAAAGCTATTATTCACTCAGCACCAGTGGGAATTAATTTGGTTGACTCTCAAGGAAAAATAGTTTTATGGAATCCGATGTCTGAAAGTATTTTCGGTTGGAGTGCTGAGGAAATCATTAATAAACCCCTATCGGTAATTGAGGATGAGCAAGTATTTCTTGATAATCTTTCTCGTAGTCAACCTCATCAACAGGATAATCAGATAGAAACCTTCCGTCGTCATAAGGATGGGAAAATGCTAGAAATTAGTTTATCTAGTGCTTTAGTAAAAGATGACAGAGGTAAAATTATTGGCAGTATAGATATTACTCAAGATATTAGCGAACAGCAAGCTGCTTTGAAAGAAAGAGAAATTAGAGAAAAACAAATTCAGCGTTCTTTAGAAGAAAAAGAAACTTTACTAAAAGAGATTCACCATCGGGTCAAAAATAATTTACAAATTATTTCTAGTTTATTACGAATGCAATCTCGAAGAATCTTAGATGAAAAAACGTTAATTTTATTTCAAGAGGCTCAAAATCGTGTGCAGTCAATGGCATTAATTCACGAACAGCTTTATCAATCTAATGATATTTCTCAGATAGATTTTGGCGAGTATATTCGTAGTCTGACAAATAATTTGTTTCGTTGTTATGGAATTAATGAGAAGAAAATAAATATTCATATTGAAACTAATAATGTACAGCTTAATTTAGATAATGCTATACCATGCGGATTAATTATAAATGAATTAGTTTCTAATAGTCTTAAATATGCTTTTCCCAATGATAACAAAGGAGAAATCAATATTACTATTGAATCAGATATAGATAAGAATATTGTGTTAAATGTAAACGACGATGGTATTGGAATTTCTAATGATATGGAATGGGAAAAATCTAATTCTCTCGGTTTAAAAATAGTTCGTAGTCTAAGCAGGCAATTAAAAGGAGAAATTTCATTGAACTGCTTACAAGGAACTGATTTTAAAGTTATCTTTCCTAAGAGTTTACTTTAGATTCATAAAATATATATAGCAATTATATATATTTTGAATATGTTATGAATTACTAATGAAATTAAATATATTACAGTAATTTTCAAGTAATTATAGACCTAGTTAATTATCTTTAAAATCAATTATTTTTATACTTAACAGAAATAAATTAGCTTGCGAAATCTATTTTTTAGAGAGTTATAATTTAATTTGAAACTTAATTTGAAACTTAATTTGAAACTTAATTTGAAACTTAATTGAAAATTTCAATCAATATTATTATGAATAATAAAATAGCAAAATAATGAATTATACCAAAATCCTAATTGTTGAAGATGAGCAAATAATAGCCGAAGATATTCGTGAAACTCTTGAAGATATAGGATATCAAGTTGTAGGAACCGTTTCAACTGGAGAAGATGCTATTCCTTTAGCAGCTTCTTCACGTCCTCACTTAGTTTTAATGGATATTCTATTAGCAGGTGAAATGGATGGTATTGAAGCTTCTAAACATATTCAATCTCATTTCAATATTCCTGTAGTCTATCTGACCGCAAATGCTGATAAAGTGACTTTAAAGAGAGTTAAAGAAACACATCCATTTGGTTATGTTCTAAAGCCATTTGATGACAAAATACTGGCTACTACTATTGATATTGCCTTATCTCGACATGAAGTAGAAGTAGAGATGAGAAAATCTCTGATTATTTCTCAGAATGAAAAGCAAGAAGTCGAATGTCAGATGCAACATAAATCCCAATATATGAATATGGCAGCTCATGAACTGCGTAATCCCATCGCAGCGATTAAATTGGGTGCAGAAATCTTGAAATGTTATGGTAGTAATATGCCAGTGGAGAAAGTCCAAAAGCATATTCAACGGATTGAGTCTGCCACAGATAGCCTTAACCAAATTCTAGAAGAAATGCTGACTCTGGGAAAAACTGAGTCAGGAAAAATTGAATGTGATTTGAAGTCAATAGATATAATCAATTTTTGTGAAGAGATAGTTGAATCGCAACGAATAACAATGTCACAAAATTATACTTTGAATTTCTATCCTGACATTCAAAAGCGCTATGCTGATGTTGATGAAAAATTATTATGGCATTTGTTAAATAACCTTCTTTCTAATGCAGTTAAATACTCTCCCGATGGTGGTGCAGTTTCTTTGAGTTTAGATTGGGAAGAACAATATGTCTGCTTTCGGGTTAAAGATGAAGGAATAGGGATTCCCCTAGAAGCTCAAGCTCAATTATTTGAACCTTTTCAACGAGCAAGAAATGTTGGTGAAATACCCGGAACTGGTTTAGGTTTAGCAATCGTGAAACAATGCATAATTTTACACCAGGGTTTTATAGAAATTGAAAGTGCTGTAAATGAAGGTACAACTTTTATAGTTAGGTTACCTATTAATGGTTGATGGTTGATGAGTTTGGATTAGTAAGAATGATAAATCGTAAACTATCAACCCCCAACCATCAACTCTAGTTTCCGTTATTTGACTCTAGTAAATCTAGAATTCGCTGCAAGGGAATGTCTAACATATCTGGACGATTTTTGAGTTCGTAATCTAAATCGAGAACTGCTTTTTCTAATACAAAAGTATTAAATAGTATTTGCAATTCTTGCTCTTGTTGGGGAAGGAATGGTGCATTTGCTGTTAGTTCAAAATAAGATTGTAGAAATGCAACCCCAGTCCAAGAATAAATAAAGTGCGTCCATTCTTCCATGAGTTCTAGATTGTCAGGACGAATCAGACCGCTTTCTTTCTCATTTCGCAGTCCAATACAGCTGGCATAATAAAAAGATTGCAGCATTGCAGCAACATCTCGTAAAGGCGATCGCTTCATTCGTCTTTCGCTCAAAGGACGGGATGATTCACCTTCAAAGTCAATGATAATAAAGTCTTTACCAGTGTAGAGTACTTCTTTTAGAGAGTAATTACCATGACATCGAGTCCGCGTGGCACTAATTTTATGGTTGATAATTAGTTTAAACTTATCTAAGAGTTGCTCTTTGGTATTAAGTACGGTTTGAGCTAAAGGCTGTAGGTCAGAAGGAATATTACCCAATTGCTTTTTCAGTAATATCAAAGCTTGTCCGGCTTGATTGCGGATATATTGATAGATTGAGCGCTGATAGAAAGAAGAAAATAGTTCTGGTGCAAAATCAGTATCTTCTTCATCACTACTCAGAGCAACATGTAGCTCTGCTGTACTTTGTCCTAAAAGTTGTGCTGCACGAATATAAGAACCCATCATCTCATAAGCCATTGGGGGTATTTCGACTTGGAGAGTTTGGCTTAAATTGACCGGTGGGAGGGTAATTTCACTGATATCTATCTGAGAAACCATCACCTGCTCAAAAAAGTTTCGCACGCTGTCAAGACTGTATTCCCAACCATCGGTAATATCAGGAATGTATTTGCGGAGAATACCCAAAGTAATAGGGGAACTACTCGGACGGCGGTATTCTAAAGCACCTGCTACTGGAGCAAAATGTTCGGCTTGGGGTATACCTTTGGCTGTAGAAGCTTTGGTGAGAAAACACCCGACTTCAAAGTCTGGATTTACTCCTTCTTCTACTTTACGGAATAATTTAAAGATAAAGCGATCGCCATAAATTACTGCGCTGTTGCTGTGTTCTCCTCGTAACGAATGGGGTTCTAAGTGAGTATAGCTTTCTGGGTCTTTTTCGTCACCAAATAAATGCTCGAATGCTTGAGTTTGAGTTGCTGCTAATTCGCCGATTCGACCTTGATAGCTATCTCCTTTCAAGATAGCGTGGAGAGGAAAATCAATAAAGTCTTTACTAGCGAAAGCATCAAACAATACTCCTGATTCTGCTTTATTTTTGATGGTAAGCTGAGCAATTACCTGTTCTGGATGGTTACTGATGCGATTATTAGCTTCTGGGTCGGTTTCGTAAGCTAGAGGTATTAAATAAGTTTCTGGGTCTCCTTCAGTGTAATTAATTTGCAGTAACACCATTTCAATTTCGGAATTGCGGAAGGAGAAAGGAATCGTCTCTTTAATTTCTGCTGATTGAGTAACGCGATTCTTTCCAGCGAACCAGGGAAAAATGCATAGATATTCAGAAAGAATTGTTTCTAATGCAACTTTTGTTTCTGGCTTACTGAATACCTTTTGCCAGGAATCATTTATTTCTAGATTAAAAGTCTGATTAGGTGTAATCACTGGACAGGTGAGATTGGGCTGTGCTTGGAGAGTAAACCAATAAAAAGCATGGGGTGCCAAACTCAAAAAATATGGCTGGTCGCTAATTGCGGGAAATTCTGTGCGTCCAAAAATTTCCACAGGTACCATGCCGTTGAATGCTGATAAGTCTATATCTACGCTTTGGACAAAACGTGATAGATTTGCTATTACCAAAATATGCTCGCCATCATAAGTACGGGTAAAAGCCAATACTTTACGATTTTCTGGGTATAAAAATTCAAAAGTACCCCTTCCGAAAGCCTGGAATCGTGCCCTAGTTGCCAAAAGTCGCTTTGTCCACCACCAAAGGGAATTAGAGTTTGCTCGCTGTGCTTCTACATTTACTGCTTCATAGTGATATTCTGCATCAATAATGACTGGTGCGTATAATTTCTGGGGATTAGTTGCACTAAAACCAGCATTTCTATCGGCACTCCACTGCATAGGAGTTCTCACACCATTGCGATCGCCCAAATAGATATTGTCTCCCATGCTAATTTCATCGCCATAATACAGTACTGGTGTACCTGGTAGAGACATCAGCAAAGCATTCAAAAGTTCGATACGACGGCGATTATTACCCATCAAAGGTGACAAACGACGGCGGATACCCAAGTTTAATCTTGCTTGGGGGTCTTGGGCATAAACCCGGTACATATAATCCCTGTCTTCATCGCTGACCATTTCCAAAGTCAACTCATCGTG
>ERZ1740062.43-NODE-43-length-93106-cov-14.823355_pt1 | contig 93106 bp, 79 predicted proteins | sample MGYA00581741_ERZ1740062 | MGnify/ENA primary metagenome ERZ1740062 (study PRJEB43018, sample SAMN04849747) | marine metagenome | isolation source: floating plastic debris | place: Pacific Ocean | collected 2008-09-01 | study: EMG produced TPA metagenomics assembly...
GGAGTATTTTTGAGATACTCACTCTCATGAGCGACTGATAGTCGCACCCGTCCCCGTTGAAGGGGAAGTGTTTGGAAAGTATTGCCTATGAAGACCGCAGGCAGTGCCCAACCGTTTCCGTCCCCGTTGAAGGGGAAGTGTTTGGAAAGGCAGAGTGGGTTACAACAACCTATTCCGAACAAGGGTTTCCATCCCCGTTGAAGGGGAAGTGTTTGGAAAGAGTTCACTTCTGGAACCCTTACACAGAGGGGGTTTGAGAGACCCCAATCAACACACTCCGAAAAAATGGAAAAATTTTTCGAGAAAATGGTCAATTTCGTAGTCTGAAAACCTTACTGTATAAGGCATCGACACACTCCAACGAAGTTATAGGGTTTTCAAGGTTCTGGGCTAGTGTGTCGATTTAATTTGACGTACCATTAAAAACATACAATCTGTCCTCAGTAATTATCAATAGATAAATACAAAACTACATATTTTCTCGGATGTGCAGAGTATATTATGTTGATACTTTCAAAAAATCCTCAATAGCGCGAACAAAGATTGACGGATTTTCAAAGTGAATATTATGACCAACATTTTCGATAACTTTTAACTGGGATTTCCTATGCGATCGCTTGAATAAGTCGTGCATCTGTTGGTTGATATGAACAAATTTGGTGTCACGTTCACCTAGGATTAAAAGTATTGGTAAGTTGTTTGTTTGCAGTTTATTCCACAGGGAGGGTTGGGAACCTGTACCCATGATTTCCAGAGATTTGGCTAGTAAGGTGGGGTTATTTTGCAATCTGATGTTTATTACTTGGGAATACTGGGGATGGTTTTTAATATTGCCGAAAATTGGCTGTTTGTACCAATTTTCTAGAAACAGTTTAAATTCATCTTGATTTTGAATTCTTTTCAGTTTTCTAGCAATTTGAGCATCTGTTTTAATTCTTTCTTGTCTTTGGGATTCTGTTTTTAGTCCTGGGGATGCTGATTCGAGAATGACTTGAGAAAAATACTCTGGGTAATGAAGACTCAAGTATAAACTCAATCTTCCACCCATAGAGTAACCAACTAAAATACACTGACGATTATTGGAATTATGATTATGGAGATTATCTTTTAACTCATTATCTTTTAACTCATCTAGTAAATTATCTAATAATTGAATTACACAACGAGCAGTATTAGCCATTTGTAAATCTTCATCCCTCAATACCCGAGTTTCTCCGTGTCCTGGTAAATCAACTGTTAAGCAATAAAAGTTTTTAGATAATAAATATATAACTTGGTCGAATTCCTTGGTATTACCCATAAATCCATGTAAAAACAGGATAATTGGATTGTCTGGTTTACCAATCAATTTATAATTCAACATTAATGTAGATACAAATAGTTAATAGGAGATTATAAATATTTTTTGGTATGACGGTAAACTGATTGAATCTCAAACCCTGGAACTAAATATCAATGAACCAGGTTTACTCTATGGTGCAACAGTTTTCACCACTCTCAGGGTTTATGAGAAGAATTTAGACCATCCCTTAACTAATTGGCAAGCACATTGCGATCGCTTAAAATTCAGTTTAGAAAGTTTTGATTGGTCTATACCAGACCCGGAGCGCTTACGTCAAGGGACGCAATTAATAATTGAAAGTTATCCAGTTATCAGAATTACTATTTTCCCAGACGGTAGAGAGTGGATTACCGGCAGATATTTACCCGTAGATTTATCCGATAGACAGCAGTATGGTGTAGACGTATATGTGGCTAACCCTGAATTATCTCGTAGTTTACCAACCCATAAAACAGGTAACTATCTTGCTCCGTGGTTAGCTAAAATTCAAGCCCAAAAAATTAACGCTCAAGAAGCCATTTTAGTCGATAAAGAAGGAAATTGGCTGGAAACCACTACCGGTAACCTCTGGGGATGGAGTAATAACAGTTGGTGGATTCCCCCACAAGAAGTAGGGATTTTACCCGGAGTGATGCGAAATCAATTGCTAAAATATCTCAAACAGAGGCAATTAACGGTTTACGAAGTTCCCTGGAATCAAGAAATCATAGGAAATTTGCAAGCGATCGCCTACAGTAACTCTGTTGTGGAAATTATTCCCATCCGTCGAGTCATTCAAGGAAAGCAAAAGCTACAATATGAACCATCACATCCTAGCTTTTCGCAACTGCGGAAGTTATTTGAAAGATAAGAAATATGGCATCCTGATATACTTAAGATAAGTTAACATATTTCTTATAAATGCCTTATCAGAAAAATTAGGGATCAGAAGGAGTCGCTTCTGTAGAGAAGTTCTCTCTACCGGGGTATATAACTTAACATAAGTCAAAAGGAAAAAATCAGTTATCAATATCCATCTGTAGCGAGGGGATTAATTTTCTTTTAATTTAACTTTTGATTTGTCTTTTGATTTAGCTTTTAACTTACTCGAAGAAAGAGTGTCTGTAAGAAAATATTAGGAGGATAAACCTCGGTGAATAAAAGATGGAGAAGTGCAGGGCTGTACGTATTATTATTTATTGTTGTCATTGCTTTAGGGACAGCACTATTTGATAAACAACCCCAGGGTAAAGAAACATGGCGTTACAGTCAGTTTCTTCAAGAAGTAAAGCAAAATAGAGTAGAAAAAGTCCAAATAAGCCCAGACCGCTCTACAGCAGTGGTAACGCCAAAAGATGGCGAGAAAAGACTGGTAAATTTGATTAACGACTCCGAGTTAATACCTACTCTTTCTGAGAAGAAGATTGACATTTCTGTACTCCCCCAGAACAACGAGAGTTTCTGGTTCAAAGCCTTAAGTAGCTTATTTTTACCTGTCTTACTACTTGTAGGTCTATTTTTCTTATTGCGTCGCGCTCAGAGTGGTCCTGGTAGTCAAGCAATGAACTTTGGTAAATCCAAAGCTAGAGTTCAAATGGAACCACAAACCCAAGTAACATTTAGTGATGTTGCTGGAATTGACCAAGCGAAATTAGAACTCAATGAAGTTGTAGACTTTCTGAAAAATGCCGATCGCTTTACAGAAGTAGGAGCCAAAATTCCTAAAGGTGTACTTTTAGTAGGACCTCCAGGAACCGGTAAAACCTTACTAGCTCGTGCAGTAGCTGGTGAAGCTGGAGTTCCTTTCTTTAGTATTTCCGGTTCTGAGTTTGTAGAAATGTTCGTCGGTGTTGGTGCTTCCCGCGTCCGCGACTTATTCGAGCAAGCTAAGACTAATGCTCCTTGTATTGTATTCATCGATGAGATTGATGCAGTAGGTAGACAGCGTGGTGCTGGTTTAGGTGGTGGTAATGATGAACGGGAACAAACCCTCAACCAGTTATTAACCGAAATGGATGGTTTTGAAGGTAATACCGGTATCATCATCATAGCTGCGACTAACCGTCCCGATGTATTAGATGCAGCCCTACTTCGTCCCGGACGTTTCGACCGTCAGGTTGTAGTAGACCGTCCTGATTATGGTGGACGTAGTGAAATTCTTAAGGTTCACGCTCGTGGTAAAACACTAGCGAAAGATGTGGATTTAGATAGAATTGCTCGTCGTACTCCTGGTTTTACCGGTGCAGACCTATCCAACCTGCTCAACGAAGCAGCTATCTTAGCTGCACGTCGGAATTTAACCGAAATTTCGATGGATGAAATCAACGATGCAATCGACCGCGTATTAGCTGGTCCTGAGAAGAAAGACCGGGTAATGAGCGAGAAGCGCAAGGAATTAGTAGCATACCACGAAGCTGGTCATGCTTTAGTTGGTGCCTTGATGCCTGATTATGACCCCGTACAGAAAATCAGCATTATCCCTCGTGGTCGTGCGGGTGGTTTAACCTGGTTTACTCCTAGCGAAGACCGTATGGACACTGGTTTATACAGTCGCTCCTATCTAGAAAACCAAATGGCTGTAGCTTTGGGTGGTCGTCTAGCTGAAGAAATCATCTACGGTGAAGAAGAAGTTACCACCGGTGCTTCTAATGACTTACAGCAAGTTGCACGGGTTGCTCGTCAGATGGTAACTCGTTTTGGTATGAGTGAAAGACTAGGACCCGTTGCTTTAGGAAGGCAGCAGGGTAACATGTTCCTTGGTCGAGATATTATGTCAGAGCGTGATTTTTCTGAAGAAACCGCTGCTGCAATCGACGAGGAAGTTCGTAAGTTAGTAGATTCAGCTTACATTAGGGCTAAGGATGTTCTGGAAGGAAACCGTCACATTCTAGATAAGTTGGCTGATATGTTAATCGAGAAAGAAACTGTAGATTCTGAAGAATTACAAGATTTATTAGCGAAGAATGAAGTTCAAACCGCAGCCTTTGCTTAATTTTCTCATCTGTTTCTCATCTATGGTTCCTATCTAAGGTACGAATAGATATCAGCGAGAATTGAGTAATAATTCACTAATACTTAAATATTTGTTTGATTTTTTTAGGGTAGACTCAATGTCTATCCTTTTTTATAGGGTTTAAGAAATTCAAAGTCAATTCTTTAAAAAAGATTTAACATAACTTCAAAATACAAGCTGCTACGCATCTAACTGATATATTCATTTAGCATTGATTAATGGCTACAACTGATGTCCCAAGTTCCCTCTTCTAAATTCGGCTCTTCCTTGCTATTATGCATTTTTAATGCACAATAGCTCACCAATTTAATTGAATGTGTTGCAATAATTTTTTAATTTGGTATTATTTTCCTCAAACATTATGTGTTTATCGTACTTACAAGAAATTTGTCAGTATTTGAGGAGCACCAAAAAATAAATTCTCCAATTTCATCCACTCGAACTACTTTCTTAATTTCCCTGCTCCTCTGCATTCCACACAGTTGATTATTTTTTATTTGGAAATCCGGTGAAAGCCATTATAGTTAATTTAATAAGATAATGATATAAATTCTCTATGTACAATAATGATTTTATAAAATCCTGATACATTGCATATTTTATTTCTTGAGTAGATGCAAGTTAAACAAGTCACATTCTTAGATTATTTGCCATGTGAATGTATTATAAATCACACTCTAGGATTATTTTTGTTATCTAATTCACAAAAACAATAAGTAAATAAATTTAGGAAAATTCAAAGTAAAATCATCAGTAAAATTTAATTGTGCCACCCTCCTAAACTGACCACCATACTTGTAAAAAAGGGTACACATAATAAAAATACTAGCAACATTTAATACGCTACAATATCTCTAAATGAAAAGTTAATAAAATTCAATTATATTATTTCAATATACGTGTAAATAACCAGATTATCTCCTGATAATGAACACAATGAAAGCCAGTAACCGATTTATTTACAGGAATTCCGGAAACAACTACTAAGTAGCGAAAAAAGTAAGTAAGGAGTGACTAAGTAATCAGCTCATGACTCAGCACATGATCGGTAAAGTTCTGCAAACACGTTACCAAATTATTCAAAGCCTAGGTGCAGGGGTTTTCGGACAAACATATATAGCTGTAGATATTGACCACCCAGGAACACCTAAATGTGTGGTCAAACAGCTCAAAGTAACTAGTTCTCTACCAAGCTATTTAGAAGCTTTGAGATTACGGTTTCTGACAGAAACTGAAACCCTCAAGCAATTAGGGCATAATAATCAAATTCCGCAGCTAATAGCCTGTTTTGAAGAGAATGAAAGATTTTATCTAGTACAGGAATTTATTGAAGGACATGCATTAAGTGCAGAACTACCAATTGGCAAGGGTCACAGCTATCTTTGGGATGAAAAAGAAGTTATCCAGTTTTTATTAGATGTTTTAAATATTCTGGAATTTGTTCATTCCCAAGGTGTGATTCATTGCGATATTAAACCAGAAAACCTGATTAGACGTATTTCTGATGGTAAATTAGTTCTGATTGATTTCGGCTCTATCCAACCAGTTGAGTTTGGTATAGAGGCAGAAATACCTATTTATAGAGTTCCTGTAACTTCTTTAGGGTATATACCTCCAGAGCAGTTTATTGGTAAAACACGACCTAACAGCGATATTTACGCTTTGGGAATGATTGCTATTCAAGCTTTAACTGGTTTTACCCCCTTGCAGTTAAAAATAGATCCTAATTCTAATGAAATTTTCTGGCATTCTGGGGATATCCAAGTTAATGATTATTTAGCTGCAACGCTATCCAAAATGATTCGTTATGATGCTAATGAACGTTTTGAGTCAGCAAAAGATGTTTTACAAGTATTAAAACAAATTAAACTAGAGCTTAAATCTCCAGAGATTATTGACGCTGAATATAGCAATATTTATGAGCCAATTGTAGATACTCCAAAACAATCAAAGAATGGAGAATCTCCGTTATTAACGGGAATGAAGATTGGTTTAGCTGCTAACTCTGTTGTAATGGGTTTGGGAGTATATTCTTTAATTCAAGCATCTCCAGAGTTTACAGAAACTCAAACTTTATATAAAGCTACAGAAATCTATCAAGAAGGAGACTTAGAGCAAGCGATCGCTCTAATGAAATCGATTCCTTCCAATAGTGATGCTTATCCTGAAGCTCAAGCTACCATTAATGAATGGCAACAGGAATGGAAAGTGGCAGCACAACAGTACCAAATAGCTAAAGTTTCATATGAAGCAGGTAAATGGTCAGAGGCTGTACGTGCTGCTAATGTAGTACCTGATATTCTTTATTGGCAATCGAAATTAGATAAGTTTATCGCAAAGGCAAAATCTAATCTGGAAACAGAAAGTCAACAACTTCTCAGCAAAGCTTATGCAAAAGCTGAAGATAAGGATTTTAGTAGTGCACTTAATTATCTTCGTCAAATTCCAGTTGAAAGTTCTACTGGTAATGTAGTTCAACAAAAGTTGGCAGAATATAGCCACAAAAAAGATGTTCGAGCTGTTTACTTGCTACAAAAAGCTTATAATAGTGCCGAGAAAAAAGACTTTGATGGTGCAGTTAAGTTTCTAGAGAAAATTCCTACAAACTCTCCTGTATATGCCCAAGCTCAGACAAAGCTAAGCGAATACAATAGAAAACAAAAGTTTTTGGCAGGAAATCAAACTGTAGAAAAGCAAGAGTTTGTATCTTCAAAAAATAAGTTTCAACCAGTAATAAAGCCGTTTATTCAGTCCCAGACAGCTACAGGTCTTCAAGATTTTCAGCCCGGAGATTTGTTGCAAGAAGTGAATATTCAGTAATATAAGTGATTTATTATACTAAGCTGGAAGGCGGATATTTGTACTTTAGCTTACATATCTGTCTTAACTTTTTGAATATAGTGCTTTACTTAATGAATAAAAGTATTTTAAATCAAAGCCTGTGGAAACAGGCTTTATTTATTTTTATACCAATTTGATTAAACAATGCAACGGATGGATCTGTAGTAGATAGGTTTCATGAAATGTATCTACTATTGAATGTGTTGCAATCATTTTTTGATTTGGTATAACGGGATTTAAAGAAAAATCAGGGCGCAAACCTTGCACCCCTAGACCTTACAATATATATATTCGCGATATATATCCGCGGTATAATATTCTTGATGCCTTAGTGATTTCAATTGTGGGAAATTTTCTCAGTATTTAACTAGCGCTGTGGTTTCCAACCTGCAAGAAGGTTAGGAAATTTTGCTGGTTGAGAAAAAACCTTTTGTAAACCTCTCTGACGAAATCTTGGTCTCTCCTTAGCAAGATTCCACAGCGTCTCATAGAAGAAGAAAGACACTCCTGCAAAATCGCGATCGCGTACTGCTTGGACTTGCTGTTGAATTTGTTTTACAGGAACATATTTACGTTTCAAACCAGATAAGATACCAATACTTACAGGAATGTGAGTCCGTGCAGCTTGCACTTCCGGACGTTCCATTTCACTGGTAAATACGTTCATATCATTACGATACAACTGGATAATCAATTCTTCTACTAGCCCCATTCTTTCCCATTTTTGCCAGTCAGCAAGGAAATATTCATAGGAAAAACGTTGTGGATTGGGGGAGACAGAAACTATACAGTCTTTCTTGACATCTTTGATTGCAAAAAATAACTCCTTCATAAAATCGGTAATCTTATCAGCTCTCCATTTCACCCATTCAGGGTTTTTATTATCTCTCGGAGGTGCTTTACCGCCATGCTCTTGCTTATAAAGTGCGACTGTATAATCATCGTAACCTAGCTCTGATGGTAAACCAAAATGGTCATCAACTTGGATACCATCAACGTCATAATTTTTAACAACTTCGACGACTAAATCTTTAATAAACTCTTGTACATCAGGACGGAAAGGACTTAACCAAACCCTTTTGTGTACTCCTTCCATCCAAACTTTATTACCATCTCTCCGGGAGGTTAACCATTGTGGATGTCGCTTTGCAAGCAAAGAATCAGCAGGAGCCATAAATCCGAATTCAAACCAAGGTATCACCAATAAATTCTTCTTATGTCCTAATTCTACAGCTTCCTTGAGCATATCTCTGCGTCGTAAACCTGGGGTTGGGTCCACTGAAGAACCAATAACCTTTCTCGCTACTTGACTCGGATAAAGTGTATAACCCCAATTCCATATTGTCGGATAAACTACATTAAAGTTTAAATTCTTAAGTTTATTTAAAGCATTATTTAAAACTCTTTTGCTAAATAAAACGTTGCTATCAATATTAGTCAACCAGACCCCCCGCAATTCCGTATTTACCGGAGTCTGAGACATTTTTACCTGAGGGGGAAATTGAGAACCACTGGGAATAACAACATCCCCTGCATAAGCAGGTAACCAAGATAGTGTACTAGTTAATATTAGACCAAAAGCAAATAACCCTGCTAACCATGAACGCTTTATACCCCGTAATTTTCTAGGAATAATCGGTATAGCACCATGTAACCAGGAAAAAAGCAATGACCGACGTTCCTCAGTCAGTATTTTCAAACACCACTTGCTCAAAACAATCATATTCATCTCATTGGTGCAAAACTTCACACTGGTTCAATCAAACCATGAAAATCCAGACTAAGAAAGCAATATTAAAGTTGCCAAATCTTTGTAAATTAGGAAGATATCCAGAAAATAAAAATCAGTAGTCATCAAAGATACTTACGTATACACCGGATTCATCTACGTAAATATAGGGGGTCATACCATACATTTATATATTTTTAATATACATTTTTCAATTTATCTAAGTAAATGTGGGGTGATGCACCCTATGCTAATCTGATACACCCTGCATACAATCAACATAGGTTATCCCAAATCAGTGTCATCAAACTTACTCACTTAAGATATTTATCCCCAATTTAGCTGAGTAAGTTTGCTGATATTCCTTAGATATCCACACATTTAAAACTCAGTAATATTAATGATTAGCTTAGTTGATTCCCAAAGTAGTACGATTGATACCATTGCATTTGCTCAAAGATTAGTGAGGACTGTAATGTTCTCGTCAGAGCAGTTTTCTTTGGTATTAGCGTGTTGCAATTCTGGTATGAAGCAAAAGCAAATATTGAGTATGCTAGAAGAATTTTACCCTGCGGAAATTATGCAGATGAAGCTAGCATCTGACGCGAAACAACTATATACAAAAATTGCTAATCGCTGCACTTCTATTGAACCCCAGGCTTTAATGGTAACGGGTTTAGAATCGGTTATAGAAATTAATCAGTTGCTTATATCTGCTAACTTGATGCGGGATGAGTTTGCAAAACAGTTTAATTTTCCTGTCATTTTATGGGTGAATGATGAAATTATTCGTAAAATGGTTAGAATCGCACCTGATTTTAAAGATTGGTCTACAACTTTTAGATTTGATGCACCTTTACGGGAGCAAGTTAGTTATTTACCTTTGAGTGCCTGAAAGCATTATGAGATAGTTTAAAATTATCTTTGTCTTTCTTTTAAATCAGGAATTACGCAAGGAAAATTTGTCATTGCGACGGTCACGTATTACAGGGAAGCATAAGTTCTATCGAGCACGCTACGGGTTTGCGTAGCATAACGTAGTTAACGCGAGAACTCTGTGATTACGTCGCTTTTGCGTAAGTCCTGTAAATAAATTCAAATACATTCAAATATATTCAAATATATTCAAATATTTTAAAAAAGTTAGTTATTTAAGCCTGTTTGTTGGAATCAATCAGGTTTTTATTTTTTGTACTTTTATATATTTGACTACCCTTAAGTAATACCAGGTAAAGTTTCCGGATATACATAGATGCTCAGGAATACTAAAAGACAAAGTTACCGTTAATTCACTGTACATCGCCGGAATCTGCTCCCGACCGATATTCTCAAGTAAATTTATTTTTAGCTTATTTTTAGTTTATTTCCAGATTACTTTCAGAGTTTTCACGGTATAGGATTGATATTATTCATCTCGCGATCGCCTAGGAAACCCCAGTAGAATCATTGTAATTACTTTTAGTGGAAACTACTGAAAAAAAAATATATTTACCTATATTTACTAAAGTTTTTTGAAAGTATAAGGAACAAATTATAAATATAAGCGCGTCTCTTATTACATCTGCATTAAATCCAAAAATTCAACTTTCATCTAAGATAAATTATTGAAGATGAAGGGAGAAAAAATATTATTTTTATACCTAGCTATTAGATATTTTACTAATAACTAGTTACCGATTACTGTTGAGTGATTATTAATTATTTAGTTTGGCATGAGAAGTATCTTCAATATCGATTTTAACACCAAAAAAGCACAAGTTCTGAGTGCTTTACTACTAACTAGTATGTTATCCATTAGCGGTAATATCAACTTATTAGAAGCTGCAAGTGCATCCTCCGGGAAACTGTCTACGGAGACCACAGAAAGTATAGAGGGAGAGAGTAATAAATCATTTAAAAGTCTATTTGGTCAAAAAACTTTATCTAAAAGAGTATCAAATGCTGTAATAAATGATATTGCTCAAAAAAGAAGAATTAACTCTGATGATATACGAATCATTAACTATACAAGTCAAAATTGGCGTAACGGTTGTTTAGAGTTACCAAGACGTAATGAACTTTGTTCCCAAGGATTTGTTAAAGGTTGGAAAGTTGTAGCTTCTAATGGTAGATATAATTGGGTATATCATACTAATAGAAATGGTAAGATGGTACGCTTTGCACGTCGCTATCGTGCTAGTAGGAATCAAACAAATAATCTACCAAGCTATCTAAGAAATAGTATTTTAAGAGCAGCATCTCGACAGTTACGACAGCCAACTTCTAGATTAAGAATTGTTGAGTCACAGAAGAAACAATGGAGAGATAGTTGTTTAGAAATTGCTAGACCAGAACAAGCTTGTTTGCGCGCAATTGTTCCAGGTTGGAGAGTCGTAGTCGGTACATCCAAATCCACAGAGACTTTGGTTTATCATACTAATGCAAATGGCTCTAATATTGCACTAAATGAAAGAGCTAGTGGAATTGCAGATGGTGTTTTACCCCAACGAATTGAAGATGCTGTATTAGGGGATGCTTCGAGATGGTCTGGTATATCCCAACGTAGACTAAGTATTGCCAAAGTAGAAAACAAGACCTGGAATAATCCTTGTCAATTAACCTTTGATAGATACTGTAGCTTTGCTTATATTCGTACTCCTGGTTGGATAGTTACAGTGGATAGCGGTAATCAAAAATGGGTTTACCACGTTAATAAGAAAGGTACTGTGATTGCATTAGACCGTAGTCGTAGTTTATCCTCACCAGCCGCGATCGCTATTAAGAAAGATGCTCTGAAACGTTCTAGAAACCGTCGTAACAGAGATTTGAGAATTATCGAAGTTAAGTCTTTACGAAATTGGAATGGTAATTACCGAAATGGTCGTGGGTGGCAAGCTACAGTATCTAACGGTAGAGAAAGTTGGGTTTACAATGTTAGACAAGATGGTTCCCAATTTAAGCTAGTTAAGAGCAATGGTAATGATATTGCGGTTGTAGACAATTTACCATCATCTATTGTCAGAGAAGTTCTGGCTGATGCTAGAGGACGCATCCGTGCAAGAATTTCTCCCACAACAAGAAATATTGTGGAAGCGAAAAAAATTAGATGGTCTGATACTTGTTTGGGTTTACGTGCTAGAGGACGTTACTGTGCTTTAAGAGTGGTTGAAGGTTGGCGAGTAACTGTTAAAGTGGCAGGAGAAACTCTGATTTACCATACAGATAATAGTTCTCGGGTTAAATTCAACGCAAGAGCAAGTAACTTGAATGGAAATGTTTCTGAATCTAATGTAGTACCTATCCCTAGAGCAGAAAGACCTCCAGCATTAAATAGAGATATGGTTTTTCGACAAATTTCTAGTGGTGGTTTTGCGGGAAGAACCTATGAATTAGTACTGCTAAGAGATGGAAGATTAATGATATCTCGTATGGGAGATGCTAACGATTCTGAACGTAGAGTATGGAGAGTTTCTTCTGGTAAAGTACGAGAATTCAGACAATTACTCAGACGTGAGGGAAGAGAATTCGATAATCTACGCTATTCTGCACCTGTGGGAAGTGCTGATTACAGAACTCATACTTTAACTACTTCTAGAGGTAGTATTGAGTATACAGATATTTCTCGCCGAAACTTACCTAACGATTTAAATTTGGTAGTTAAGGAATGGACTGAGTTAGTTAGAAGTGTACAGTAGATGAGTTTATAAATTGGTATCTGATCTACATTTTCTCTAAAATTTGTATGTAGATTTACAGATTTATAGATTTATATATCTATAAGTAGGGACGTTATATATTAACGTCTCTTTATTTATTTATTTATTTATTTATTTATTTATTTTTAAATACTTAAATACAAGTAATTATAATATGGTCTAAAAATTAAAAAACGAGCAATTATAGAGGTATCTCAATTATAAACTCAGTTCCCTTCCCGACTTGAGAATTACAACTGATTTTTCCAGCGTGAGTTTCTTCAATAATTTGACGAGCGATCGCAAGTCCCAATCCAGTACCTTTATTTACTGCTTTGGTAGTGAAGAGATTATCGAAAACATGAGATTTAATGTTCTCTGGTATACCTAAACCATTGTCCTTGATACGGATTAGTAAGACGTTATTTTCAGCAGAGGTTTCGGTTTTAATAGTTATTTTTTGAGGATTAGCTGTTAATTGGACAAATGTTTTTCCTTCAATTGCTGTATCTAAAGCATCAATTGCATTAGCAATAATATTCATAAAAACCTGATTTAATTGTCCTAAAAAACACTTGACTCTTGGCAAATTTCCATATTCTCTAATAACTTCTATTTCTGGACGTTTATCGTTGGCTTTGAGACGATATTTTAAAATTAACAGCGTGCTTTCAATACCTTCGTGAATATTACAAGCCACTTTTTCGGTTGTATCTGCCCTGGAAAAAGTGCGGAGACTCTCACTAATATCAATGATTCTTTCTGTTGCAACTTCCATTGAATCGAGTAGTCTGGGTACATCTTCGGTAAGATATTCTAAATCAATATTGGCAGCATGTTTGCTAACCGCATCTACTGGAGTAGGATAATGTTGTTGGTAACACTCTATGTGGACTAGTAAATCTGTAACATATTCTCTGGTATTCTCTATACTACCTGTGAGAAATCCAATCGGATTATTAACTTCGTGTGCTACCCCTGCAACTAAGTTACCCAAAGTTGCCATTTTTTCATTTTGTACAATTTGCAATTGGGCTTTTTGCAAACTCTCTAGAGCTGAAGAAAGTTCCTCAGTGTGTTCCTGTACCCGTTTCTCTAGCATATCTTTTTGTTGGGCTAATTCTAAATTTAATTTTCGTAGTTTTAAATGGACTCCAATCCGTGCTAAAACTTCTTGTTGTTGAAATGGTTTGGTAATGTAGTCAACTGCTCCTAATTTTAAACCTTTGACTTTTTCGGTTGAATCATCCAAAGCAGTCATAAAAATAATCGGTATATCACAAGTGGTAATTTCGGATTTTAATTGACGACAAGCTTCAAATCCATCAATCTCTGGCATCATTACATCTAGTAAGATTAAATCGGGAGATTGACTTTTAGCTGTGACAATACCTTGTAAACCATCCATTTCTACTAAAATTTTATAACCTGCTTTGTCGAGTTCGTTGTATAAAATTTCTATATTAGTTGGTTTGTCATCAATAATCAGAATTTTTTGATTCACATCAATAGTTGCCATAAATTTTCAATTTCCTACAAAACTTAGATTCAATCGTGAAAATTACTTCATAGATTTTTTGAGTAAATAACGAACTTGCTGAATATAGCGGTTTTCATTTGAGTTAAATACAATCTTGTGGGATGAAAATTCCTCCCAACCGTAATTCACAAATTTATTTTGTATTCCAGTCAACCGAAAAGCCCTATATTAAAGCTTTTAACTAACCTTTTCATTTCTTGAATAAAGGCTTGATAGCGTTCATCCAATTGAGCAAGTTGATCTCATTCTTCTCGGATACCTCTAAAGTACCCAGTCTCAACATGTTTCGATAACGGTGGTAATTCAGAATTACTGAGAAAAATTATATATCTAGTAATTTTACTTATATTTATAGTATATTTTAATTAGTAACTGTTGTGTATATACTCAATCAAGTTGCAAATGCTCCACTCTATTCCACTCGCAATGACAATATAGAACGATGGTTTGAAGGAATTTATATTCCGGCTCGTTCTAGTCAAGCGGTAAGCTCTACCGAGATTGCCTGTGGAGTAGACAAACCCGATAGTAGTCATACTGTCGCTACGCTAAAGCAGGAAGTTAACGCTAAAACTACTTATGTCCAGTTAAGTCTAGATTTAGGCAGTTTTGGGTAGGTTTAACAGAGCGGTTTGAGAATGTTGACAATTACCGAGCATTTTTCCATCTATGATCGATGATCATATCTGATGAGAGCAAAATTGGATAAAATAACCTCACCTTAAAAAATATCCCTCTCCCCTAGTCTTACAAAAGGGGAGAGGGAAGATACGTTCTTACTTCTTACTTTCTATTTCTTAGACTCTGGGAACTCAGAAGGATAAACAGATGTTGCAACTAACACTGGTTTATCTTTGTATTCAGTTTCTAACTTCTTCTTAATTCCCTCGTCCCAACTAAAACCATATTCTTTTTCTAATTCAGCAACTACAAATGGACGTAGAACACCAGTTACAACAACTTTTTCGTCATCTTTGATAGTAGCTTTCTTAGTATCAGGAACTAGCACCAGTAAATCATTTGCACCAATCAGCTCCTCTTCATCTAAAGTAAAGACGTTCTCACTTTCAACATCTTCAATTTTTCCAGGTACAGCCAGCACCTTATTGTAATATTTACTTGGGTCTTTGGTAATTTGACCAGGTTCTGGAGCTTGTGCAATAGATTGAGCAATGATTGCAGGTTTACCCTCATACTCAACATAAAGCTTAGGATCTAACTTCAAATTGTACTCTTTTTCTACTTCAGCAGTCACAAATTTTGCAACTTTACCAGTAACTTGTAATTCTGTGTCTTCAGGTAAAGCAGTGGTTTCACCAGAAGCATTGACTACTAGGATATTTTCACCACCAAAAAGCTGCTTATCAGAGATGCTGAAAGTAGTTGGGCTGATTTTCTTCTCTGGTTCACTTCTTATACTGACTGTCTTACCAATCAATGCGTCAGTATTGTTTGCGACTTCCTTAGCTGTAACATTAGGATCATTCGCAGTTTCAGTTTGCTCGGTAGTATCGTCTGTAGTTGCTTGCTGATTATCAGTACATGCTGGAAGCAATAGAGCAGACAAAGCAATTAAAACTGCACCAGTTTTTTTAGCAAATTCGCGTTGAAACATACTTTTATTAAAAATGTTTAGCATTAATTCTCTCCTGTTTTTGACTCCTCACAACAGATGATGATTGACTACACAAATTGTAAAATTCCCTGATTGCGAGTCATTGTAGAAACAAAACAGTAGTAAAAACCATAGTTACCTACATAATATCAACCTGGAAGTTTACATCTGCAATCAACTAACTAGATATTTACATTGTGTCTATACAAAGTTGAGCGATTTGCCTATATCTGATGGTAGGGCACTATCACTTCAACTATGTAGACACAACACAATCATACAGCTAGTACTTAATCATTACATAATCAAACATTAAACTTAGCATAATAAATATTACTCTATCGAAAGAATGGTTATAGATATCCGATATAAATATTTTCTTAACAAATCCTAGGGAAACTATTTACAGCAGATTGCACTTAACTGAGGTACACTCCTTGTGCCTCAGTTAAGTGCAATCTATTCTGTACAGCGACATGATTCATACCTTACATAGATGAACATAGCTGTATGAAGATATATATTTACACTTAAATTTAAATTCAAGTATAAGTCTCAACTAAAATTTATTTATTGTTAGTATAATTACTTAGTAAAGTCGGAATTAGATGGTTTATATTGTTTTTTTAGTATAAAATTTCCAGGTTTTCACTAGTAAAAGTATGAAAACTCTTGCTTTTTGTATGCTCATAAAATTTCAATTACTATTTGCTTAAGTGCTTTTACGAATGAAGACATTAGTTGTCATCAGTAAAGCTAGTGTAAACTCTATTGGCGTTAAAAAATTGTCTAAAGATAATTACAAGTGTAGTTATCTAGAAAACTAATTAAGAATGTTACGCCAGGAACTCGGGGAATTTTGCAGTATAGTTTGCTTTAAAGCTGCAATTGTAGGTATGGAAGAAGCACTTGGAGAAAAAGCAGCAGCAATCTCCTTAATTGCAGCAGGTCGTAGTCGTGGTAAAAATCTTGCGAAGGACTTGGGTTTATCAGGTATTGAGGCTGAGTGGGATTTAATTACAGACAAAATAAGTTTTGCTCTTGGAGCATATGGAACTAGACTTTGCAAAATAGAAAAAATTGTTGAAGATAGTGAAACTATAAAAGTTTCTACTGCTGAGACTTTATGTTCTACGGGTGAAGCTGAAGGTTCTCCTCGCAAATGCACATTTACTTTAGGTGCAGTTTGGGGAGCTTTGGAGGAGATTACTGGTAGACGTTTAAAAGGTGCTCATACCCAATCTGTGCTTCGGGGTGGGAGTCATGATGTGTTTGAATTTTCATCTTTAGTATAACTATCTTTTTTTGAGAGATTGATTAGTTCGTTTGACCGAGTTTTTAGATCATTTTGATGAATCCATATAAATAATAATTAAGGATAGAAAAATGCCTATTAGTATTAGCAAGATTGAAGATATTCTACAAAATTTTGTGAGTGGTACTAGTGATATTCAAGGTGCAGCGCTTGTTTCTCCTGATGGTTTATCTCTAGCGACAGTTTTACCAAGTTCAATGGATGATGAAAAAGTATCAGCTATGTCTGCTGCAATGCTTTCTTTGGGTGAACGTATAGGTATGGAATTATCTAGAGGTAATATAGACCGTATTTATGTTGAAGGAGATAAAGGCTATGGTGTGTTAACTAGTTGTGGTGACGATGCTGTATTATTAGTATTAGCAAGCCAATCTGCCAAGCAAGGTTTACTGATGTTAGAAATCAAGCGTCTCACAGAAGAATTAAAATTAGTCTTGATGTAATTACAATGAATTGAATGTTTCAGGTTTGAGATTTCAGGCTTGTGATTACAATCTTTTTATAAGCTTTGTAATTGTATTTTTTATAATCAAATTTAATTTTGGTTTTCTTTTAAAGCCTATTCTTTTAGAGTTTATTCTTTTAGAGCTTATTGATTGTAAGAGCTTGTCTGGATTTATTAATTATAAATTTTAATTCTGTTAACTAATAAAATCGCATTTAAGAACTTCTCTCACTTAATCGATTAGTTAGAAGCTATTAGGATATTATGAAAGTTTACAATTCTATATTTTTTAGTTTTACCTTTAACTATAATTACAAATATAGTGAATAAGTTAGTTTTTAAATAAATAAATAGATTACTCTACTAACATAATTTACATAAATAATTAATGATTAACCGGGCAAATATCTTAAAAAAATTAAGTAAACTTCCATGAAAAATTCATCTTTAATTCTAGAATAAGAGCTTTGATAAAAAATAAGCCTCAATGGATATAATTAACAGTTCACTAACAGCTAATTTTTCTTCAGTTTATATATTTTTAACAAGATTTTATGGAAATCATGCGCATGGTCGTTACTGGTCCTGTAGGGGCTGGTAAGTCTACATTTATCCGCTCCATCAGCGAGATACAAGCCGTGAATACAGACCGCAGAGCAACAGATGATGCTTCATTAATTAAACAACAAACTACTGTTGCTTTTGATTTTGGTAGATTGCAATTTAATTCAAATATGGCAGTGCATCTTTATGGTACACCAGGTCAAGAAAGATTTAATTTTATCTGGGATATGTTGATTTCTAAAGCTCATGCTTACATATTATTAGTAGCTGCTCATAGACCAGGGGAGTTCCGTTATGCTCGTCAAATCATCTCTTATATGAATCAAAGAACGCAGATTCCTATGATTATCGGTTTGACCCATACAGACCATCCTGATGCATGGTCTAAGAAAAATGCGATCACTGCTCTAGGTTATTATGATAGCAATACCCAACCTCCAGCTGTTTTAGTTAACCCTAATCAAGTATCATCTGTGGCTAATGCTGTGATTACTTTAGTCCAACATTATGCAAAATACTCTACTGTGAAAGCAATAGCTAGTTAACTAGGCTTATAGTTCAATATTGAAATAATTATAAATAGTATATTGTTCTATTTCATTTTATTTCATTTAAATAATTTAACAAATAAATAGTTTTTATAAACTGTTAATAATTCAAGTTGATAATATAGGGTAAAATTATCATTATTCTTATTAATTGATATATATTTTACCCTTCAACAATTCACCCATAAATAAAAACGATAAATATTAGCACAAGGTAATATATGGCATTTAATGGCTACCTATCTAAATTTTCGCTACCAGAAATTTTTGAATTTTTAGAACAGGGTTCAAAAACTGGATTACTCAGTATCGAGGCTTTAAAGGATGATTTACCCGATAATTTAAATACTAATTCTGAGAATTACTATATATGGCTACGTCAAGGTCGTATCTTAGCCGCAGCAAGTAATCTAGATAATCAAGGTTTAATTTCGATGATTGTCCGGAGGGGTTTGGTAAGCGAAAGAATTGCCACGGAAAAATTTCAGACTAGTGGTGGAAAAATGGCAATGGGTCTGTGTCTCAAGTCAAGTGGACTAGTTACAGCAGAGCAACTGACTTTATTATTTCGTGCACAAATTATGGAACAAGTTTCCTCCCTTTTTGAGCTAAAGAATGGTAAATTTAATTTTGATACCCAAGCTTCTATCCCGACAGCAGAGATGACCGGGTTAACGATGCTGACAACTGAAGCAACAATCAAAGGTTTACGGAACCTACGAAATTGGTCTGCATTAACAGCAAAGCTACCAGATTCTAATTTTGGAATTTCCAAAAAGATCAATAATTTATCTCTATCTCAGATAAAGTTAGATACTCAAGAATCAAGAGTCTGGGAATGTGCTGATGGTCAGACTTCTCTTCAGGAGATAGCTAATCAGTTATTTATTCCTCTAGAAAAAGTCAGACGAATTGCTTTTCGATTAATCATCAGCAATTTAGTAAAAGAAGCTTACATTATTCATACTTCCCAAACTTCCACTACTGAATACTCTGAAAAATGTATCGACTTAGACGCTAAAAATGAGTTTGTTAAGAGTAAGGAATCCTCTCTATTGTCTCAGAGTCATTTATCTAATTTCAAAAATAATCAATCTAATTATGCTATTAACGACCAAAAACATAATCGAAGTAATAATCAAAAACAAGGTATAGTTGGAATTGAGAAGAAAGAAACTGAAAGCGAAGTATCAAAAGCAACAGATAATTTTTCTAGTGATCATCGAGTTGATATAAGTTCGGGATTTCTAGAAAGCTTAGTTGGGTTTCTGCAAACAAAGGTAGAAAGTTAAAAGTTAGTAAAGAATAGGAAATCGAGAATAGGGAAAGTCTGTCTTAACGGAAAATCATAATGCTGTAACGGCAAAAGTAAAGAATATATTTAGCTTATGTGTTCTCTTATCCTGATATTTTATAAAATTATTGGATAGATTATTCATCAAACAAATTTATTTGAGAAACTATACGTGAAAATACGAACTGTATTTACTAAATTATTTCTTACTAAACCCTGTAGAGTGTGGATAATATCTACATTAACTTTAGGTAACGTATTTTTTATTTCTACTCCGAAAAACTTAGCAGACACATTATCATCAGCAAATCCTGAAATTAAAGCCAACATTGAGACTAAAAGCAATCCCCAGACTCCAACAGACCCCGGAGTAGAAAAAGTAGAAAAAATCATATACGTCAATCCACAAACAGGTATAGATAAACCATTAACTGCTAATAGTGAAGCGATCGCACAGGGGATTCCTCCTCAAGATTCTAGCCAAATGCCTATCGTTTATCAAACGATTTCTTTTGCGATCGCTCAAGCGACTCCTGGTACAATAATCCAACTAGCTCCAGGAGAATACAATGCTGAAAAGTTTCCACTGGTAGTTAAGCCTGGTATTAGTTTACGTGGTAATGAGAGTGGTAAAGGGAAAGGTGTGGAGATTAAAGGTGGTGGATTATATGGAAATCGGGTATTTGCTCGTCAAAATGTGGGAATAATAGCCCAAGGTAATGCCAAAATTTCTGGCTTGACTATTACAAATGACAATCTAGGTGGAATTGGTATTTGGATTGAATCAGGTAAGCCTAGTATTCTCAACAATACGTTTAGCGGTAATAAACGGGAAGGAGTATTCGTAACAGGTAAAGCTACTCCACGTATAGAAAATAATCGCTTTACTAAAAATCATAATAGCGGTGTTTGCATAACAAAGAAAGCAGGTGGAGAAATTCGTAATAATATCTTCGAGAATACTGGATTCGGTATTTCTATCGGTGGAAATTCAACACCAGTAGTTTCTAACAACAAGATTTACTCTAATCGTAATGGGATTGTTTTAACTGATTTTGCCAAACCGCAAATTTTATTAAATAATATTGAAAATAATAGTGACTACGGAGTAGCAATTCTCGGACAAGCAGAACCTGATATGCAGGAAAATACTTTTGTCAGGAATCGTAAAAAGGATATGTTTCAATCTATCCCGTATTCTGATTAGGTTTGATGATGGGTGGTGATGGGTGATGAGTGATTGGTAGAATATAGTATAATCGGACATCATAACCTCGTATAATTTCAAAGGTTTTGATTCAAAGGTTTTGATTCAAAGGTCTTGATTCAAAGGTTTTGATTTTATGAGGTAGTAAAAAATTTTGGAAACAGATGTAGTTATTATTGGTAGCGGTATTGGTGGTTTAAGCTGCGCTTGTGTATTAGCAAAATATGGATTCAATGTAGTTATTTGTGAGAGTCATTCTATCCCTGGTGGTGCTGCACATAGTTTTGAACGTCAGGGTTTTAAGTTTGATTCTGGTCCTTCTTTACATTCTGGACTTTCTGTAAGTCCTTCTACGAATCCGTTACGACAAGTACTGGATATTATTGATGAAGATTTAAATTTTGCAACTTATGACACTTGGGGTTGCTGTTTACCAGAAGGAGATTTTGATACAAATGTAGGTGCAGAGCAGTTTTGTGAGATACTGGCTTCGCTACGAGGAGAAAAAGCTGTCACACAATGGCGTAAATTACAGGAAGTTATGGAATATTTAGGTAAAGCTGCGATCGCTTTACCTCCTGTTGCATTACGATACGATGTCGGTGCTGTTTTTACGATGGGTCGTTTTACTCCTTCTATATTGCAGCACGGTTTAAATATTACCAAAATTACTGGGGCTTTTTCTGATGTCATGGATGATGTCATTGACGACCCATTTATTCGTAATTGGTTAAATTTGTTATGTTTTCTACTCTCCGGACTACCAGCTAGTGGGACTAGTGCTGCGGAAATGGCTTTTATGTTTGCAGAGTGGTATAAACCGGGAGTAGTATTAGATTATCCGATGGGTGGTAGTGGTGCAATTATTGATGCTTTAGTCCGGGGACTGGAAAAGTATCAAGGGAAATTAATACTTAATGCTCATGTGGAAAATATATTAGTCGAAAATAAACGAGCTGTAGGGATATGTCTGCGTAATGGTCAGCAGATTCGAGCGCGTAAAGCTGTAGTTTCTAATGCTTCTATTTGGGATACTTTGAAACTATTACCCCAAGATGCATTACCCCATAGTTTTCAAAAACAACGTCAACAGACTCCCCAGTGTGAGAGTTTCATGCATTTACATCTTGGTATAAATGCTGAAAATATTCGCTCTGATTTAGCTTGTCACTATATTGTAGTCAACGATTGGGATAAAGGTGTTACTGCTCCTCAAAATGTTGTTCTTATATCAATACCTTCAATTCTTGATCCATCTTTAGCACCATCTGGAAAACACACAATTCACGTTTATACTCCCGGTAATGAACCCTATAGCATTTGGGAGGGTATGGACAGAAAAAGTCCAGAATATCTCCAACAAAAACAACAGCGATCGCAGGTAATGTGGAAAGCATTAGAGAGAATTATCCCAGATATTCATTCTCGTTGTGAAGTAAAGATGATTGGTACACCCCTAACCCATGAACGATATCTCAGACGCGATCGCGGTACCTATGGTTCAGCAATTGCAGCTAATGAAGGATTGTTTCCTAATTCTAAGACTCCTTTAGCAGGATTATTATGCTGTGGAGATTCAACTTTTCCTGGTATTGGTTTACCTGCTGTCGCAGCAAGTGGGATAATAACTGCAAATACCCTTGCATCTGTGAAACAGCATTGGAAAATGCTGGATTGTCTGAAACTGTAATCCAAGCAATTAATCCAACCAAAGATTAAGAATTCATTCATCAATTATCAACTATCACCAATTTTTCTAAAAACAAAAAACTGCTGTACATTTATGTACAACAGCTTACTGTAAGGAGTGAGAGAAACAATGAAAAATTAGATAAAAAAATTTAAACTTACGAAATATACTTACGCTGCACGTCTGTTGAATAAACCCCATAAAAAGATTGCAATCATTGCACCAATTACAGCAACTATTAATCCAGGAATGCTTAAACCAGTTGCTGTTAGTTGCAGACCTCCCCCTTTCAGAAAAGCCATTAGGGTTCCACCAAGAAAAGCTCCAATGATACCTAAGATAGTGGTTGCGATAAATCCACCACCTTGATGTCCGGGGTAAATTGCCTTTGCGATCGCACCAGCAACAACACCTAAAACAACCCAAGCAATAATGTTCAACATACTTTTATCCTCTATGAAACAACTATTCTGATAATCAAACTTATGATCTACGCAAATTGTAAAACCTAATTGTTTACTTTAAGTTTTGTTGGAACTTTACCAAACTATTCTTAATCCAAATATGAAAATAATAACAAGAATTAATTAGGCTTACTCACTTGCTTATCTAAATTTAATTTACTAGATTAAGCGATCGCATTACATCTACACTCAGGAATAGTATTTGTATTCTAAAGATAGATTCAAGTTTATATTTGTTTGTATTTATTTGTCTTTCTTTATATTATTAATAAAGGTAAACAAACAAAAATCATAGATACTTTTGTATAGGGTTTTGCCAGATAATTAATAACAGCTACTTGGAACCGAAACCTGTTTTAGATTTTGCTTTCCCTTTAGATTTTTGCTTTTTTTTGACTTCTATTAAGGCTTCTTGAAATAAATTGTGCAAATGTACTGGAACGCTGGCTATTTCTGGTAGTTCAGGAGTGATACTTTTATTCATTTTTCGCAATAAATCATTTAAATCTTCATGTAAATTAAAATTTGGTTGATTTAATATTTTCTGTAATATATCTTCTAACTGATTTGGATATCTTTCTGCCGAACGTTGCCATATAAAACTACTTACTTCTGAAGATTCTAAATATTCTCGGATTAATTTTTCGTTATTATCAACACTTTCCCATTCTGGATTTTGTAACAGTTCATTAAACTGAGTATAGTTAGTGAGAAATGCTTGTCCCCAGCGAGGATGAGCAATTATAGTTACTTCTTCAGCATTTTTTAAATGGTTAGGTAATTCAATAGGTGGCATTACCATTTTGGCACTTTTTTTACTGTTAACTATATCTGCTGCGGCTTTTCCATCTATTCCCATTGATTGAACTGTTTCGGAGATTTCTTCCCTAGAAACACCAGCTTCTGTAGTTAATTCCTCTAGGGATTTAGAACTATCAACACCTGCTGCTGTTAACTTTTGCTCGGTTAACTGTTCTTGAAACTCTGATAAACGTTTTTGTAACTTATATCCAGGTAAAGTAACCTCATCACTACCAAAAAAGTTAACAAAAGCCTGATGATATTCTTCTACAGAATTCCAAGCTTCTTCTAATAACTCTGGTGCATCTCCATACAGATTACTTTTATAGTTTTGTTTAAAATTACCGATTGCGACTGCAAGCTTGGGTTTACCTAGTTTACCCATCAATGTAATGGGAGCAGAAAACATCCAACAGCTATCACTTATTTGAGCAATACGGGTAAGTAAAATTTCACCTACTTTTACCCTAGCTAACTGCTGCTTTTCAGCATCATCTTTAATAATTACAGAATAATTTTTTTGAGTTAAGCAATTTGACACTTCATAGCTATGAGGTAATATTTCATTAACAGCAAATAGACCAGCAAAGCTATTTTTCCATCTGCTGACTAGCTGAAATTCATCATCTGATAAATTAGAACTTTCTATCAAAAATAAATCAATAGGAGTCTTATTTTCAATATTTCCTTCCGATAGAAACATATCTAGTACCATATCGTTTTGGTTCTTCCCTTGGTACTGAGATTTAGAAAAATTTGATAGCTGTTGAGCGCTAAAAGATTCTAAAGCTACTGCAATATCACCTTCTGCATCTAAAACAAAATCTAATAAATCTTGCTTGAGTTTTTTAGCTTTTTCTAATAGTCGTAAATTTTCTTCCACAATTAAACCCCGATTAGCAGTTGTTAGATATTGGTTGTTAGATATTAATTATCACAGGTAATTATGAATTAGTAACTGGTAATTGATTTATCCTAACTTTTACTCAGTCTTACTTGTATCTTGAACAACAGAAAACTAATTAGTAGTTACGGAATATCAAGTATGAATTAGTACTTTTAATAATAATTATGGGAATTTAACGACAAGTTATTATGCCTTAAAGGTCAAAATCGGACTTAAACGTGCTACCACATCAACTATTCCCATTTTGACTTGGATATCAATGACTGATTTTATCGGTTTATAAGCTACTGGAGCTTCTTCAATTCTTCTGTGGAAATTTAAAGTAATACAGTCAACACCAGTTAATCCCAATTCCGCTTCAGTTTTTGATGCACCTTTGTGACTCAGTTCAAATCTAGATTTAACTCTACCAGCACCATGAGAGGCAGATTTTGCCATTATTGGATTACCCTTACCCACACACAAGTAAGAATGAGTCCCCGTCTCTTACCAATTGGTTTTTAAAAACTAATTCTTCGGGAGCTAGTTTCCAAGAAAAAATATATTGAAAGAATCTGATACTATTTATTTTGCAACATAATTGCAAATGACAGTGCTCAAAATAGTACCAATTTGATTAAACAGTGCTACAAATAGATTTGTCTTAGAGAGGTTTTATGAAATGTCTCCACCATTGTATGTGTTGCAATTACTTTTTAATTTGGTATAATTTGGTATAATTTCTATAAATATTTTTACCATTAATAAAAAATCTAAACAAAAATATACTCCCATTTCAAAATAAATAGGAGTTTAATTAATATAAAAAATTAAATTTAATCCATTAAAGTTTCAGTCCCTGAAAACACAAGTAAATATTTCTACATTTATACTTAAAGAAAATTTAGAAAACGACTGGTTCTTGACCACGCATACCGCGTAAAGCATTTAAACATGAAGGACAGTCACAGCCAAATAAGTCGATAGCACTATCACTTTCTTCTTCAGTAAATTTTACTTCCACTACATCTTCAGGAAGAGGCTCTGAGGGTGTTTGTTTAGCTACAGGTACACGAGCAATTTCCTGCTTTTTAGGAATTCTCGTGCAAACTAAATCATATCCGTGAGGATTATCAATACAGGACTGCTCTGCTTGATTTTGTTCTACTTGAATCTTTACAGGTCGCTGCCCAGCATATGCAGGATTAATCGTCGCTAATAAGGAAACTAGAGACGCGTAAAGTGTAGGACTAGAAAGTAAGGTAAGTACAAATTTTTTATTCATAAATTTTTCAAGAAAAACATCGCTAATCGCTAAGGCTATCCGATAAACTACATACAGGTCAAGTTAATTATGGTCAGGATTGGTAAATATTTTTCGCGTCATTATAGTAAATGTGACTATAAATCCATTTGAATAGTTCTTACTGGTCATATCTGCTTTAAAAATTAAAAAAATAAGTATTAATTAAAAGTTTAGAGTAACTTGTATTGCAAGGTACCAAAAAAGTATTGGAAGAAGCCTATAGGAAATGATGATAGAAATAAGCTAAAACATTTATTTTGATTTAAACCATGCAAAATTAAGACAAAGTGTTTGTTTATAAATACAGAAGTATTTTACAAACATCTATAACAGTTTACCCAGTACTCTTTACCAGAAAACAATCCTCATAAGCTAATTGATTTTCATGATTAGGATTGACCACTAGTGAATTGCAAAAGTTCCCTAAATTAAAAAACAAGTTTTTATCAACTAAAGCAAATTTGATTCTACTTATGATGGATTGAGTTAATTGTTTTGATATAGGTAAATGCCACCTAATCCAACAATAATAAAATTAGATGTTGACATTAAGGTAATCATGCCAAAAAATACCATCTATAATTTGTGAATTTGAATACAGTAATAGTATTTATTTATTTATTTATTTATTTATTTCCCTTCTTTATTTCTACTTTCCTTCATTAATTTGAAATATAAGAATTCGATTTGATTATTAAACTACAGTGAAGTATTTGTAGAGTGCTCTTTGTGTATTCGCTTAACGCATCAAACTCCTATCAATGATTTATCTGTATCTGTATTAACAGCTAACACACCTTATATATTTTTTGAATTCAATTAGGAGTCCTATATTTAGGTCATAAATTACGAAATAATAATTTTTTATTGCACCTAAAAAAGCATCAAATAATAATTCCTAAACTAAAAAATGCTTAAATAATATTCTTAAATAAAAATCTTAAATAAAAGTGAACACTCAGAGTGTTAACTGATAACTATTATTTCATGCAGCACCAAGTAAAATCGCACATCGTTACCATCCGGTGAACCCGGTGTTTAGCATGAGATGAATGTTACAACAAATACGATTCGTTTAAACCATCAGACAGTTACATTTAATCATTCAGAACGTTTTATTGAAGGCTGGTATTGGCTTATTCCTTCACACAAAGTACGAAATTCTCAGGTCAAAGCTGTTTCTATTTTAGGTAGAGAATTAGTAATTTACCGGGGTCAAAATGGTAAATTGGCTTGCTTTGATGCATACTGTCCTCATATGGGAGCGCATTTAGCAAAAGGTAAAGTAGAAGAAAATGGGCTACGTTGCTGTTTTCACCACTGGAAATTTAACAGTAATGGAACCTGTACTGAAATACCTTACTTGGGTAAAAATATCCCTATCCAGTTAAAAAATTGGCATGTTGCAGAAAAATACGGGATGGTATGGATATGGACTGGAGATACTCCTAAGCAGTCATTACCCTTAATTCCAGAGCTAGAACATGAAACAGGCAATATCTTATCTCGAAAACGCAATCAAAATAACGAATCTAATTGGATTTCTTATGCTTATGGTGATTATTTTGAGGTAAGTTGTCATCCTCATATAGTGATGATTCATGCTATTGACTCTCACCACTTCAATACTAATAATAAATTATCATTAGAATTGATTTTGAATAAAAAGCAAATTAATGAAAATGTAATTGTATTTAGTAATATTTCTCGCAGCAGAGAAGACTATTTTTGGGGTAAATTAATCCATTATTTTTACAAGAGCGTTATTACTTATAGTATATGCTCTTGGTATGGAAGCACTACTATAGTCACTCTAGGACCAGATTTTCTACATTTTTACATTATATTTACCCTTCGTCTAAATGCAGAAGGTGAAACTGAGGGTTGCAGCCTTTTTGTTACTAAAAAACGTCGTGGTCTGTTTGGCTGGATTTTGAATAAATTCATACTATGGTTGACTAAGATGATAGATAATTACTCATCTATATATCAAAGCCAAATATTTGAACATATTAACTTTAACTTGAAAACACCTATTAAAGCAGACCACGCAATTCTTCAATTTATTAATTACGTTGAGAAACAAAAAACTCGGTCTTGGGGAAGTTGGGTAATTTTTGAAGATACGAGCAGAAGAGTCAAAAAAGAAGAAGAAAAGAATATGTGGAGTTCAAAAGGAGAAGGTACTGATTAAGAATATACAATATTATGTATCAATGATTTCTATATACAGGGTGATAAAAACAATTCAAAAATTAAATTTTTACATAATTTTATATAATAATCCTGGTAATTCTTAATTATTTTGAATTGGTTAATTCATTGAGGACATTACCCTGTTAAAAATGGCAAACCCCAGTGAGGTTAATCCTTTTGGTGAAACCTCTCATGGGAATATTTTTTAGATGAAATCATTTTTTTAATTATCAATAGGATAAAGTAATTTTCAAATATTAGATAAAAATAAAAAATATAGCTAAAAATCTCACAAATATCCATTGATATTTCGATAAATTCAAATTAACTATAGCACTAAGCCGGATATGTTAGGACATCTTTATATTTCTTACTCGGAAGGAATTTGGGGAGAATTCCCAAGTATTTCTTTTTGTAAAAAACTTTCTACCCCGAAAGTGTACTGCCATAATATACAATTTTTCAACATTTGATGGTATGTTAACGTAGCGTAACACACCTTACTTTGGTACCTTATTTAATCGATATTATTTAGTGTTACTAAAATTGAAACTGGAGATATGAAAGATTATCTAAGTAGAATAATACGTATTGAGAAAGCATCTATTTCAATACCTAAATGTTAAAGAAATTAATTAATTCTATAGTTTTAGTAATTTTTCTAATTATGACAGTGCAAATTAAAAGACAAAGTTATAGCATTTCTCAAAATTTTCATACTTCTCCAGAAATTGAGACATGCAATTACTTCGACTCAGAAATATTCGTTTCAAAGCAGAATAGTTTGAAAAAATCAGACTCTTTAGAAGATTCTCATCCAATAAATATACCATCTCAGGATTTGCATGAAAATCAGCATAACCAAGATTTTTTTATTGGTTCATGTGCATCAGACAGTCTTGAAAAGAGTTAATTTAACCTGAACTCGGGATAAGCTGAAAAGCTGATTATACGGTTACTTGATTTTTGCATCTATCAACGTGCTTACGTTGTTTAAACTACTCAAGCTTGAATAAACGGACTTTTTCCCGAATTGACGTTAATTTAGGTCTTATGCCACTATTTATCCAAAAAAATATCCAAAAAAAGAAGTGGCTCAGCCACTTCTCGACAATTCCCAGGTAGAACCTATGTAGAAGTATATGAATAGTAGAAATATCAAATCGTATAAATTGACACGAATTTGACGAATGTGTTCATACCCTGACTGAAACAATTCAAAATTCACGAGAATTCACCCTTCCCAAGCTAGCATTACTAATGCATTAAGAATAGCTGCTGCTACAGGGGAACCACCTTTACGTTCGTCAATGCGAATTTGCGGTACATCAGTATTGGCTAAAGCTAGCTTTGATTCTACTACCGAGATGAAACCAACTGGTGCACCAATAACTAAAGCAGGTTTTTCCGATATGGTGGCTAATTTTTCACAAAGTGCAAGTAATGCTGTAGGAGCATTTCCAATTACATATATTGCTTGAGGAAATTCTTGAACTAGCTTAAGTAAACCTGTTTCAGTGCGAGTTTTTCCAGGAAGAGCTTCTACAACGCTTCCAACAGCACTAATAATTGGGTTTTTAAAAGTCTGATTCATCAATCCAATTATTCCCTGCTTCACCATTCCCACGTCAGTGATGATTGGTAAACCTTGGTGAAGTGCAGATACTCCAGATTCAATTGCATCCGGAGAAAAGCGTGTTAGATATTGAAATTCAAAATCAGCAGTAGAGTGAATAATACGACGAATAACCGCATATTCTGCTGGACTAAAGTTGTGTTCGCCAATTTCACGATCGATGACCGCAAAACTTTGCTTCATAATTGGATGTATGATTGGACTCATAGTTAAGCGAACATTTAATCGTAAGGTTATGAATATACTCGGGATGTTGAGTTGTCCCCTACCCCCCGAGTAAAAATGCGATTTTCAGTTTTAACCAGTTCCGTTTTACAAACTAAGACTAGCCCAATCTGGTTCTCGGTAATATTGTGTCATGTCATCAAATTTGCGTAACTGAACAGTTTTGACTAAAAATTCCGGTGAGCTAGACAACCATTCTTGATTCAATTGAGAAAGGTTTTGGGCTATTTGATACCGTTCCTCATCAGGTGGGACTTCACTGAAGTAGCCTAATGTAATATGAGCTATAAAGTGATAATGCTGTTCAATACTTAATGCAATTAACTGGGGATTTTGGAAAACAGCACGCCTTAATCGCATTACTTCCTCATAAAACTCTTCTTTCTGAGGAACTAAGCAAATGCCTATGGCTCTTGGCATGATCATTAATCCTAACATCTGCCAGCGAATAGGATTATTTACATTAGTACGAGAATTTTGGTACTGTTGAAAAATTTTAGCAATACAAGAGCGTAAATCTATTTCAAATTGTGAATTATCTTGACAAGCATCTTTGTAAGCACGATCCCAAATCAAGTCAGCGACCGTCAAGTGAAAACTTGATGAGGGTAAGGGTGCAATGAAATTTTTATTAAATGGCAGGTCAATTAAGGTTTTTTGATATGATTGAATTTTTTGGTAAAAATCTGCATTATCTGTATCTTCTTGAACTGGTGGTGTTATTAAACTGTATCCAGGGAAAGGAACTGCTTCTATAGTGCCTTCAGGAACTATTTTAAATTTCTGAGACTCCTGTAGATGCTGGACTTGATTGTGATAAGTTTCTGGCAGCATCATTTTTGCTACCCGATTTAGATAAGTTTGATAGTTGTCGTCCAACCTTGCGTCTCCTTAATCACTCTCTAGGATAGATTGTAATCAACTTTACTCTTTTTGACTGCCAAATGTTATCAATGAACAATTTATTCTGAGGAGATGTACGCTGAGGTTTTTTAAGCCTTCAGGTTGGGGCTGAATCAAAAATTTGTTGAGGGGTTATACTTAATTGGGGAAAGGTAGGAGAAACGATACGATTATCCCCAGTAAAAGCGTTCATTTGATACTCGCCATCGATTAATTCACATTTTATTTAAAGATTCTATACTTTTAGTAATATTTTTTTCGGCTTCTCTTGGGTTTTTAAGATTTTCATAGGTTTGGGAAACCGGATACTTTCTTTCTTCGCTTGTACGTTTGCGATCGCAGCGTGGAATCGAGGGTTTATTTGGTTGGGAAAAAGTGCTTGGTAAAGTTTCTTCCCTAATTCTTCTTGTAAGTCCTTATTTGCCTGTTTTTCTGAAATCAGACCTATAAGGGACTTCCAATTAAAAAAATAATCAATCGTTTTGGTGAGCAGAGGAAGCAGGGGAAGCGGAGGGAATGCGCACCAAGAGAGAGGGAGAAAAAATCTGATAGTTGTATTAGATACGGAAATTGAGTAATTTAATTTTTGGATGTCCCCAAGAAGAAAAGGGGATGGAAATGAATTTAATTTTGCTGTCTGGTGATGATTTTTTATTGGGAATCTCCTCTGAGTCAAATTGATTATATTTACTTAGCAAAAAAATATTCAATATAGACTATACTTTAGATAGAAATTTTGATTGATTATATTGAGATTTCCAATAAAATTTTAATAGTAGTATTCACTTATCAGAGTTTATCCAGAGAAATCGATATCTTGGATACATTTTTAATCAACCTTAAAATATATTTAATGACAGTTTAAATAAGTTTTTAGAAGCAAGATAGAGATTGGTAAATCTTAATTATCTGTGCTTGGAGACAACTAAATGGTAGCGGTCACAGGGAACGACCAAAAGCGACTTACTGTTCAAACTGTCGAAATTGCTCCCAACACAACGGCTATCCGTTCGCTAGATTGGGACCGCGATCGCTTCGACATTGAGTTTGGACTTCAGAATGGTACAACTTACAACTCATATTTAATTCAAGGCGATCGCGTTGCTTTGGTAGATACTTCTCACCAAAAGTTTCATGATTTATATTTAGATATTTTGAAGGGTTTAATTAATCCTAAAGCTATTGATTATATAATCGTTAGCCATACTGAACCAGACCATAGTGGTTTAGTAGAACAGGTGTTACAACTGGCACCTAGAGCTACTGTTTTAGCATCAAAAGTTGCACTTCAATTTTTAGAAAATCTGGTTCACGATCCTTTTTCAAAACGGATTGTCAAAAATGGCGATCGCGTGGATTTAGGAAAGGGACATGTAATAGAATTTGTCAGTGCTCCTAATTTACACTGGCCTGATACTATATTTAGCTACGATACTAAAACCGAAGTTCTCTACACTTGTGATGCTTTTGGAATGCATTATTGTAGTGACGATACTTTTGATGTCAACTTGGAAGCAATTGAGCCTGACTTTCGCTTCTATTATGACTGTTTGATGGGTCCTAATGCTCGCTCTTTGTTGAATGCAATGAAGCGTATGGGAGATTTAGGAAAAATCCATATCATTGCCAATGGTCACGGACCACTGCTGTATCATAACTTAGACACTCTCAAAGAGTGCTACCAAAAATGGAGTCAGAAACAAGCCACTTCTGAAACTATTATCGGCTTGTTTTATGTTCCTGGTTACGGATACAGTGACCAAGTTTCTCAAACAATTACTCACGCAATTCAGAAAACTGGTGTGGGAGTAGAAATGATTGATATTTCCTCTGCTGAACCACAGGAAATTCAAGAAGTCGCTCACAGAGCAGCTGGTATCGTCATCAGTATGCCTCCAACGGAAAATGTAGCTGCTCATGCTGCAATTAGCTCCTTATTAGGTGTGGCAAAACCTAAACAGGTAATTGGGTTGGTAGAGTCTTATGGAGGGGATGATGAGCCTATCGATACATTGCGTCGCCGATTCTTAGAAATGGGTGTTAGGGAAGGTTTTGATGCTATCCGCATCAAGGAAGTTCCAACAACAGCTACATTTAGTAAATGTGAAGAAGCTGGTACCCAAATTGGACAGTTACTGGTAAAAGAGCGCAACATCAAGCAGCTAAAATCTCTTGATGTAAATATGGAGAAGGCTCTAGGTCGGATCAGTAATGGATTGTATATTCTGACAGCGAAAAAAGGGGAACAAGAAGGTGCAATGTTAGCATCTTGGGTATCTCAAGCTAGTTTACAACCTTTAGGGTTTACTATTGCTTTGGCTGAAGATAGAGGAATAGAGTGTTTACTTCAGGTTGGTGACAAGTTTATCCTTAATGTTCTTGAGGAAGGAAACTACAACGATTTGAAAAAACACTTCCTGAAGCGCTTACATCCGGGTGCTGACAGATTTGAAGGTGTAAGAACTCAAACAGCAAAAAATGGTTCTCCTATTCTTTCTGATTCTTTAGCCTATATGGAATGTGAGGTTACTAGTGTGATGGAATGTGGCGACCATTCAATTTTATATTGCACTGTAGATGATGGAAAGGTATCTAATCCTGATGGTTTAACAGCTGTTCGTCATCGTAAGGTAGGGAATTATTATTAATTATAATTCTTGCCTAATTCTTATCTAATTATTGTCTAATTTATTAGAATTAAATATGAATTAGCTAAGGATATAAATTAGAAAGAAAATTGAATAATGCATATAGGAATAAGCAAATGGTAAAAATTAGGAAGAAGTAGAGTTATGAATTTAATTTCTTCTTCCCTATTCTTATTAATTATTGACCGGGGAAGGTCGATTATTGCAGACACCTTTCTAGCAGAGCGGTATACTGGTGATTTACCATTTCTTATTCCTGATTTTTATTTCTAATATTTAAGCTTTATAGCAATTCTAAGTGAGGCTGCATATAAAGCTTTTACTCTACAAGAGGATAGCTAATAGAAACTAAGCTCAAATGAATTAGGTTAATCATGTCTAGTGTTATATAAAAATGGTCTTAAATCATTCACTCTAGGATAAGTAGTTAGGTTGAATAATTTATAATATTTGTTTTTCCTTTATCAATGATTAAAACCTTTAATTAGATATTTTCAGTTACGCTAGTCTATCCTATTTATTGGTATCAAGATTATATTTTTATAGATTATAACTGTGTTTTTTAAATTAGTATTTTTTCTATATTCAGGACTTACACAATTGTCATAAAGCCCTGACTTGTGCGTGAGACAAAAGCGATTATATTGCTTTAAAAATCAAGAATACTGTCACAATATCCTACAAGTCGAATATGCCAATAATTCCTAATATTTTTATAGCTTTTATTAATTTAATGAGGTACATTTTTAACTCTATTTCTTTTTATATACAAGGTTCTTGTATACTTCAGTTATCTGAGAAACCCTATGCTATATATTGTTTAACTAATAGCATTAATCAATACTGTTTTTTAAAAGTTATTTGTGCTTGAATAGACATATTAAAAATATTGTTTTTTTCCTGTGATTAAGCTTTTAATTTATTTTTTATACTTGAAAGTATAGGTTTATATAGTATGAGTCTAAATCAATGTAATGACAAATATACTATTGTTCAAAACATGACAGTATAGTTTTTAGAGGAGATATAAAGCTCCCATAGGATATTACTTAAATATTTATCAATATCAAGAATTTCAGTTTTTCAGACTTGGATAAATACTTAAGATTATTACTACCTATCCCCTGAATTAAGTTAAATTTAAAAATGACTTAATCGCGAGAATAAAGAAAGAATTAGAATTGTTTATTTACTGTATAATCGGATTTTTTATTATGATTACATAATTTTTATCATAACAAATACAGTTATTAGAAACTCTCGTTATTTTGGGAGCAAAAATATAAAAAATATTGTTTTTTAGTAACTCAAAATATATCAAAGTTTAGATAAAATATACATATATTTATCAGTTTATTGAAACATAATTTATTATCCTGCAATAGGTTTAAATTAATTTTTGCTAGTACAGAATAACGTCAATAAGCTAAATATTAAAATTTACTATCGAATTTAAAAGAAAATTCTTTTAAATTTTAAGTCTTAAATATTGACTGTTCATTGACGTTTAACCTTGCTGCACACTTCTGTCCTCACCATATCTCATCCAGTCAAAAACTATGAGCGACTCCAATCCACGTGACGTTCAAATCCTTCCTATTGCTACTGGCACAACTGCTATGAGGTCCCGTAGCTGGACTCGTCTACGATTTGAAATCGAATACGCTTTAGCTCGCGGTACTACACTTAACTGCTATGTTATCGAAGGCGATCGCACTGCAATTATTGACCCACCTGCTGATACGTTTACAGAAATTTATTTGCAAACCTTGAGTCAAAGTTTTGATTTGAGCAAAATAGATTATGTAATTTTGGGTCATTTTAGCCCAAATCGAGTTGCGACTCTCAAAGCTTTATTAGAAGCTGCACCTCAAATTACTTTTGTTTGCTCTCTACCAACAGCTGGTAATCTAAACGATAGTTTCCCCGACCACGATCTAAAAGTTATGACTATGCGGGGTAAAGAAACTTTGGATTTGGGTAAGGGTCATCTATTGAATTTTATACCTATCCCTAGTCCTCGTTGGCCTGGTGGTTTGTGTACTTATGACCAACAGACTCAAATTTTATATACCGATAAGCTCTTTAGTACTCACATTTGTAGCGAGGAAGCTTTCGATGAAGACTGGGATATTCTTAAGGATGACCAGCGCTATTATTATGACTGTTTAATGGCTGCAAATGCTAATCATGTGAAGGCAGCTCTAGAAAAAATATCAGAGTTTCAAATTAGAATGTATGGGACTGGACATGGTCCTTTAATACGCTACGGTTTAATTGAACTTACTAAGGGTTATCAGGAGTGGAGTCAGTCTCAAACAGAACGAGAAATTACCGTTGCTCTACTTTATGCTTCTGCTTACGGAAATACAGCAACTTTAGCCCAAGCTATGGGATTAGGTTTGACTAAGGGTGGAGTTGCAGTCGAGTCTATCAATTGTGAATTTGCCAAACCAGAAGATATCCGAGAAGCTGTAGAAAAAAGCGATGGTTTTATTATTGGTTCTCCGACTATCGGTGGTAATGCACCTACTCCAATACACACTGCATTAGGTATTGTTCTATCTGTAGCGGATAATGGAAAAGTCGCAGGTGTATTTGGTTCTTATGGTTGGAGTGGTGAAGCTTTTGACTTCATTGAAGGTAAATTACGGGGTGGTGGATTCAAGTTTGGATTTGACACTTTTAAAGCCAGATTTAAGCCTGATGATGTAACTCTTAAGCAATGTGAAGAGACTGGGACAGATTTTGCCCAAGGTTTAAAAAAGGCTAGAAAATTACGTTTACCCCAACCAGCTGCAACACCGGTAGAGCAAGCAGTTGGACGTATTGTTGGTTCCGTATGCGTTATTACTGCTAAGCATGGAGAAGTTTCTACCGGAATGATGGGAGCATGGGTGTCCCAGGCTACATTTAACCCACCGGGAATTACAATTGCGATCGCTAAAGATAGAGCAATTGAAACTTTGATGCATCCTGGTGGCAAACTAGTATTGAATATCATTGCAGAAGGAAATCACCAGGATTATATGAAGCATTTCCGTCAGTCTTTTGCTCCTGGGGCTGATAGGTTTGTTAACTTTACAACTACAGAGGCTGAAAATGGTTGTCTGATTTTGGCTGATGCGTTGGCTTATTTAGAATGTACTGTTGATAAGCGGATGGAATGTGGTGACCACTGGGTGATTTATGCAATTGTTGATACAGGTAAGTTAATGGATAAAAATTCCACGACTGCAATTCATCACCGCAAAGCAGGTAATCATTACTAATTTTGCTTGGCTATTTAATCAAGTATTACTTTTAATACGGTTCGGATAAGCAAAAATTTATCAAGAATTGAGGAATTGGGGGATTCTCCCCCAGACTCTTTCCAGAATTTAATTGTAGGTGAGTATGGGAGATTTTAGTGGTTGATGAGTGTAGCTAAGAATTTGCTATTCACTCCCCCAGTCTTTAATTATCTCAATAATATTTAAATATTTAGCCGAACCGTCCTGGTATTACTTTAACTTCTTTACAAGTCAATAGAAAGTATTATTTATGACTTATAAATAGTGTATTTACTTAAATGCCTGATTTGATGTTTCTGTCTGATTTTGTTTGTATAATTCAAAACCGACAAGAAGCTACTAATGCTATTGTATTTTTATTTGATGGCTGAAAAAGTCTGTTAATTCTTAGTTGGAGGCTTCTATAAAAATATACATTTCCCGGTATTTAATGTAATAGGTAAAAAAATACCCAACTTTTTGAGAAAAATAGTAATTTTTATCAAAATCAAAAAAATATAAAAATTATCGAATATTAACTAATATTACTTATTCCTGATTTAAAAATCTATCCATTAATATTCAGCAATTGCTACAGAGACACTTGTATATATTGTGTGTCACATTTGACTCATGTATTCAGTAGTGTAAATATTACTTCACATACTTACAACTATCAGAATCCCTACTTTATAATATTTTCTTATGGATATGAGTTCAAAAAAAAATAAAATTTCTTTTCCCTGGTGGCAGTATCTGAAGCAGCCAGTATTCAATTATAAGCGAGAGCTAATTTTAAATCCTCGTCGGTTTGCTTATCTTCATCGAATAAATTATCTCGAAAAATGTTGGGCGACACAATACGATAAAATGGAACCTCCTCACAACTGAATGTAGACATAGGGTAAACTTGAAAATAAACTTGTTTAAGTAAAAAAATATTTTTTAAAATTCTAAAAATTTAATACTAAATAAATTTTAGACCCAGTGCTTTCACGCATTTGGGTTTCTTTGTTTGATTGAGGAATCATGCTGTCATTTGCCGTTCAAAGTTATCTAATTCTTGTGCTTGGGTCAGATAGCTAACACCGTATATTTTAGGTAGACGTTCTGTGTCTATTAAGATAGAACGTACTTCCTGATTAGAAATGTCTGCAAGGTAACGTTTTTCAGACAGAGCGATCGCGATCGCAATACCTACTCCTTGTCCGACTCCGCAGTTAAATTCTACAATTCTACCAGCTGAGGAAGCATAACCTTGGAAACCAGAAGCGGGACTGATTACGGCTAAATTGGGGGGATTTTTCATTAAAGCATGTTGAATGCCAAAGTTAAATAATGGTGGTAGATGTAAAGTAATATCTTCAATTCCTTTTTCCAAAGCTCTGTTACCCAAACCTTTAATACCTCCACGAATATCAAAATGATATCCGAAGGTACCTAGAGCTTGACTTTCTGGAACTCCACCAGCAAGCATCTGTGCTCCTGTAAGGGGTTCTACTGCTCCGGTAACATTACCAGCATGACGAATATATAATTCTTGGGATGGAATGACTTGAGTTGCACCAATCATCTTAAACCATTGACTGACCAGTTCCATTTCTTCATACATTGCTGATGTGGGGACTGCTTTTTTTCTGGCTAAGGTTTCTGCTTGTTTGGCGTTAACATCAAATAGTAAGGCATTCCATGACAAGTTACCATTGGGCAAAATAGCAATATTACCATTATCTAGAATACTGCCACTGGTTTCTAAGATGAGGGGAGTTCCTCGAAAGCTATGATAGGCAATGGATAAAGCTTTGGAGCGAACATCGATGTAGTCTTTACCCGCGTACATCGTTTTCAAGTTCCCATTCTCATCAGTTAAACTTTCTCTGAGATAGTCAGCAAATTCGGAGTTATTACCAGCAGCAATATTTATTAAATCTTGAAACTGAGTGTTTGTTGTGTCTATAAAACTTAGAAGATATTCCTTTTCAATAGACTTAAGCTTCTCTACAGTTAATCCTTTAGTTTGGAAGGTTAAAGTTACTGATAATTCAGAATTGGGTAAACCGAAGGTTTCAAAACCTTTAAGTTTCCTTACTCCAGCAAATTGAGCGAGTTCTGCATTTACACTACAGTCAATAAAATGTTTCGCTGTGTAAAGTTCACCCCTAACTAATTTAATCCCAGATATTTGGTTTTGGTTTTTGTTTTTATCCTTAATAACTGAGTAGATTTCTATGTTACTGAGAATATCGGCTCTGACTTCCTGTAACATCTGACGCAGAGTGATGTTAGCATCTTCAGGGTCTAAAGCGATTTGATAAACACCGGAACGTTCTAGAAATTCTTGATAAATAGCAGGTGAATCCCCAAAAGTATCCAATTCATACTGCTTACGGATAGCAATAGGAACAGCAGAACGGTCAAGATAAGATAAACCACCCCGGACTAAGTGACCACCAATTCCTGACTGAGAATTTCCCTTGAATAATAACAAACTGCGGGGATATTTATTCATGCGACGATAATATTCCCGTGCAGCACATACCAGACTTAAAACTCCGGGAACCTCATCACCAAAACAGATAATGTCATACTCACGAGTAATTTTATTATCTGGATTAGGTTCTGGAGAAAAAGACGGTGAAACTAGATACTCAGAGTCAATTTTTTCAGCTTTCCCCAGATAAAATAAAGCTTGATAGACAAATACTGCCACATCTGCACGAGTTGTTGCTAGGTTGGGATTAAGTAATTTCTGATTGGGGTAACTTGCAACTAAACCCGCTTTTGTAGAAATAGCCATAGCGGCTTTAGCGTAGTCTGGAATTTTACTGTAATCTTCATAAATTTGCGGTAAAACCTTTAATAAACTCGTATCTACGCTACTAGTAAAACCCAAACCACTAATAATAGAGATTAAAGCATGTGCTCTAATGATACGATTTGCAGGACGAAACTGACGGTCGGGAAATCCTGTAATAAAAACTGTTTCGTAAGCCTTTTTAATAGCAGATAAAGCCCAATGATTCTCAGGAACATCAACAAAAGGTATGTATTCTCGTCTTTGAGGAACGTCGTAAAAAGTTGTAGTAACAATTGCAGCAAACTCAGCCCTATTTACTGAATTGTCAGGATGAAACTTACCATCAGGATAACCATTTAAAATCCCTCGTTTTGATAAGTTCTCAATAAATGGACGTGCCCAATGATTCTTGATATCTGGGAAACTAGTTGAGGTATTTACCATTACTTTTACAAAGCTTTTAGCCTTTAGATAAAAGCTGAAAAACTTTCTTAAATTTTGAGAATATTGGCAAAATATTATTATCCAGTATCAAAATAACGGAATATCCACCCGTATACAAAATTTATTAATTACTGAATTAATCCAGCACGTTGAAACACTTGGTTGGGTGTAATTTCTAACTCTGGGAGCAAATTATCCTTAATTATTAAATTGTCTCGATAGGTAAGAGGAACACAAGCAGGTGCAAATACAGTTATGGTTCTGGCTTTTGTATCTACAACCCAAACCCATAAAATGCCAGATGTAAGATAATTAGTGGCTTTTTCGGTCATTTCCCCAAATGTTTGACCGGGGGATATAATTTCTATGACTAATTCGGGTGCAACGGGACAAGCTTCGTCTTCTAACCACTCAGCAGGAAGACGATTGTAAGAAATATAGGTCAAGTCGGGGACAGGAATCCAATCTTCGTTATTAAGTTTTAACTTTACAGCCCATTCAACTTCCACGCGACCTTGATTTTGCAAACATTGGTCTAAAAGAATAAGTAAAGCTTTTTGAATTGTGGAATGAAAAAACTTTGGTGACATTTCATCGCTTTTATACTTGGGAACTGCTTCACCGTTAACAAATTCATATGTCACATCTCCCTGGGTAAGGGTGAGAAATTCTTCTATGGTGAGTTTGGTTTTAAGTCGAGTCACGATTAGTTTTAAAGTAAAGATTGAGTTGTTTTTGAACTTTGACATTACCAAGCCTGCCCTAAAGCAGGCTTTGGTATCAATTAATCAAACCTCTCAATAATTCCTCCACCCAAAACCTTCTCACCCTCATACCAAACCGCAGCTTGTCCGGGAGTAACGCTAAATTGGGGTTCATCAAACACAATACGAACGCGGAAATCATCTAAAGGAACAACCGTCACAGGTACCGGTTGGGAGCGATAGCGTACTTGTACTTCCCCACGAATGGGACTAGATGGTTGTGCAATAGAAACCCAGTTGACCCGATTAACACTACATTCAGACTGAGTTGCTTTCGTGCGATCGCCTACGACAACCCGGTTATTTACTGCATCTAAAGCTATCACATATAACGGTTCTGGAGCTGATACTCCCAAACCTTTACGCTGCCCAATAGTATAATGATGAACGCCGTCATGTTGACCTAAAATTTTACCTTCTATATCTACGATTTCGCCTTGCTTTGGTGCTAAATACTTGTCTAAAAAGGCACGCATTGAGCCGTTACTTTCCACAAGACATAAATCTTGACTTTCGGGTTTATCAGCTGTTTTCAACTGATTATCCGTAGCAATTTGACGGGTATCACTCTTTTGCAACTCTCCTAATGGAAATAAGGAACCAGCAAGTAAATCTTGTGATAAATCGTATAAAAAGTAAGACTGGTCTTTATTTCTATCTAAAGCCCTTAACAATTCGTAACGTCCACTTGCCTTGTTGTGGTTTATACGGGCATAATGACCAGTAGCGATGGTTTCACATCCGAAATTATCGCGAGCATACTGCAACATTGGACCAAATTTTACAGTCTTATTGCACTGGGAACAAGGTAAAGGGGTAACACCAGCGCTATAACCATTGACTAAATAGTCAACAATATTTGTCTGAAAAACCTCTCGAATATCGACTACATGATGGGGAACTCCCAACTGTTCGCAGATATGAGCCGCGTCAATCATGCCATCAGAGCAACATTGACCCTTACCTTTCATTAACCAGAGGGTCAAACCAATGACTTCATAACCTTGACGGTGCAAAATGGCAGCAGTGGTAGAACTATCCACTCCACCAGAAAGACCAACTACGACTTTTTTCATATCCGTATATCTTGCTGTGCTGTCATTTATAAGCTAACACTATGTAGTTATTACCAACAAACGTCAACTTCTTGATTGGTTTTGTGAAATTCTTTCAAACTTGTTGAGTTTGTTCAAATTAGTTCAAATTAGTTCAAACTATTTCAAATTACTTCGTAAAATTTTACTATCGATTATGTTGAATCAATTCCAAGTTCGCTTGAGTCGTTTATTTCTGGGAGGATGTTTAGCAATATTTCCTCATTTACTACCGGCTCAAGCCCAACAACTGCCAGAACTTCCTCCAGTATATGTCAACGATGATTTTGGTAACATTAATTCCCTGCCACCAGTACAAACAAATAACCAAGAATATACAACCACAAACCCTTCTTCTATAAATCTTCCCACAAATCCTCCTACAAATCCTTCCAGCAATTCTTTCAACCCACCCGATCCAGGATATCAGACCGCTCAATCTTCCCCATACAGCCAAGGGTACTTAGTCTACGTTAATAGCAATAACCGTCAAACTTTAGAACAGGTACGTCAGCTTGAATCAGGGGCATTTATACAGCAGTTTACAGACGGACGCTCTGTCATTCAAGCTGGGTTATTTAATCAAATGACCAATGCTCAACAATTTTGGCAACAACTTGTATCCTATGGATTGAATGAAGCCAGAATAGTTGACTTAACTAGCGGACAAGAATATTACTACGATCCCAATAGTAATCCAAATCCCATTGATAACACTTCCAATCCAAATACTCCAAGTAATGACAGATTTGCAGGAGCAGGAGGCAATGGCGTCAGTTCCAAGGCTTATTATGTTGCTATACCCACACAAAGTAGCAATTTAAATCAACTCCAAAATAGAATACAAGCTTTGGTGGGAGGGTCTAATGTAGCGGTCAGAGCTAGAAATGTTCCTAAAGGAAGTCATGTATCGGTCGGTCCTTTTCAACGTCATAGTGTGGCTAAACAGTGGAATAATTATCTTAAGGGTGAAGGATTGAAAAATTCTCGCATCTACTATGGAAAGTAGGGGAGATATCAATTCAAAGTTCAAAGTTCAAATTTCAAAGTTCAAATTTCCCGCATTCCTGCATACCCTGCGGGAAGGTTTTCAACGAACAAAGTTCTAGATTCTAGATTTTAAATTCTAAATTCTAAATTCTAGAAGAATACCTATAATTTTTAATTTAATGTTTAATTTCTAACTTTGAATTGGAGCGTAGGGATTGACCTCTGATTTTTCTTAAACTTCTAAATCTTATGTCACCATTTCCAATTTCCCAATTTGTAGTTACAGCAGACCAAATGCGCGATATAGAAGGACGTATATTTGCTGCTGGTATGCCGGTAACGGCTTTGATGGAGAAAGTCGCAGGACTTATCTTCCGTCGAATTATAGACATCTTTCCTTTGTCATCTCAATATTTAAAGGTCGGAATTTTAGTCGGTCCGGGTCATAATGGTGGTGATGCTGTTGTTGTTGCTCGCGAACTGCATTTACACGGGTATCAGGTTTGTCTTTATCATCCTTTTAATAAGTCAAAAGATTTAACCTCAAGACATTTAGAATATGCTCAAAGTTTAGGAATTCCCTCTCACAAATCTCTGAAAGCTTTGCAAAATTGCGATTTTTTCATTGATGGTTTGTTCGGTTTTGGTTTAGAAAGAGCTATAACCGACAATTTAGCTCAAGATGTTGAACAGATAAATCAATGGAATAAACCTGTTGTTAGTATCGATTTACCGTCAGGGATTCATACAGACACTGGGGAAGTATTAGGAAGTGCAATTCGTGCCACATATACTTTGTGTTTAGGATTATGGAAACAAGGTTTATTGCAAGAACATGCTATAGAATACATTGGTAAAGCAGAATTAATTGACTTTGGTATTCCCATCTCCGACATTGAAGCAGTTTTAGGAAAACTTTCATCAGTTAAACGAATTACCAAAAACACAATAACAGCAAATCTTCCCCTACCCCGTCCCCTGACGACTTACAAATATAAGCAAGGTCATCTACTACTAGTTTGTGGTTCTAAACGTTATACAGGAGGAGCAATATTAACCGCTTTGGGGTCTCGTGCTAGCGGTGTGGGAATGCTCTCGGTTGCTGTTCCCGAATCTATCAAACACTTATTGGTTTCACACTTACCTGAAGCAGTAATTATCGGTTGTCCGGAAACAGAAACCGGAGCTATATCTAATATTCCTTTTCCTGCAGAAAAAGATTTCAATTCATTTAGCGCAATTGTTTGCGGTCCTGGAATCACCACTGATGCGACTTCTATTGTGGAGCAAATATTAGCAAGTAACAAACCTCTAATTTTAGACGCAGATGGTTTAAATATTGTAGCGAAAATGGGAACTTCTTCCACCTTGCAAAAACGTCAAGCTGATACTATTTTGACACCCCACACTGGTGAATTTACCCGCTTATTTCTTGATATCAAAAACTTAGGAAAAGATAGAATTGATGCAACAAAAGAAGCTGCTAATCAAAGCGGTGCAGTGGTGTTACTAAAAGGTGCCAGGACAGTTATAGCCGCACCCAACGGAAATACCTGGATTAACCCCGAAAGCACTCCAGCCCTAGCCCGTGGAGGTAGTGGGGACGTGCTTGCTGGTCTCATGGGGGGACTTTTAGCACAGTCTACTTCTGATAAATCAAGTTTAAATGTAAATGTAGTTGATACTGTCGCGACATCTGTATGGTGGCATGCTCAAGCAGGAATTTTAGCAGCAGCAGAACGCACGGAATTGGGTGTAGATGCCTTTACACTAACTCAGTATTTATTACCGGTGATAAGTAATATTTGAATTTCTAAGTAAGTAAACAAAAATCTTTACCCTTTTTAAAAACTAAATCAATTAGCCTTAAACCCTTGCAATTGCTTCATTACGTGAAACTTCATACTCTACGAGAACTCCGGTTAAACACTTGTCATTACGAACACAGCGATAGCGGAGTGAAGTAATCGCAAAGTGTTGAGATTGCGTCGTTTCACTCGCAATGACATATTATGGGTGATTTGGTGGACATGATATTACTCATAACTCTTAACTTGCACATTTTATAACCCTCATATACCGAAGCTTTCAGGTAAACAGTAAAATTGTGCTAGTTTCATCCGTTACGAGGGGGGTTTAAAAAAATTTTGTTCGTCGAAGACGTTCTCGAAGAGTATGCAGGAATTTTGAATTTTGAATTCCCTCTTGTGGGTCGCTCATTACTCACTACTCACTACTCATTACTCATTACCCATTACTTATTACTCATGTCCCTAAAACTCATCAACCAACAGCTTCTTTTTGCTGCTTATATCTTTCCTTAAATATCCTCTGCTGCTTTTTATGTTCAACAATCGGACAGGGATAACCAAGTCCTTGAAGTTCTAAAGGTGTAATTTTTCCTGTTAATATATCTCCCGTCTCAACAGAACTTAACTCCGGTACCCACTGACGAATATACTCAGCATCATAGTCAAACTTCTGAGCTTGGGATGCAGGATTAAAAATACGCAAGGGTTTAGGGTCCATACCGCTAGAAGCACTCCACTGCCAACCTCCATTATTAGCAGATAAGTCTCCATCTATTAACCTTTGCATAAAATACTTCTCTCCCCACTGAGGATTTAAAAGTAAATCTTTAGTCAAAAAGCTAGCTACAATCATCCGACAACGGTTATGCATCCAGCCAATTTCATTCAACTGACGCATAGCTGCATCAACTATAGGATATCCGGTTTTTCCTTCACACCAAGCCTGAAAGTAATCTTGATTATCATCCCAAGGAAAGTTCTTGAAAGTTTGCCGATAGGAACCATTTGCTAACTCAGGAAAATTATACATGGCGTGTTGATAAAATTCTCGCCAAGCAATCTCTTTTTGCCAAGTTTGAATATTTGTGATAGTTTCATCGCTACGACTATTTATTCTGGCATCTAAAGTTGCTTTCCAGACTGTACGAATTCCAATTGCACCAAATTTCAAAGCTGCACTCAATTTTGAAGTACCCTCAACACTGGGAAAATTGCGCTGTTCTTGATACTCGTTTATTGCACTGTAACAAAACTCTTCTAACTTTTCCTTAGCTGCGTCTTCTCCTGGAGATAATACCAATTCTCCATCCCAAGAAAATTCTAAATCTTTTGCTGTAGGTAAGGATATAACACCAGCTTTTTTAGCTGTCTCCTTCTCTTCTACGGTTAATCCCTCAGCATCACTAAAAGTCTTTGCGGGTGTATCTTTAGGTTTACTGCTCCAATTTTTCCAGAAAGGAGTATACACAGTATAGGGTTGTCCAGCATTTGTGCATATCTGTTCTGGTGCATTTAATATTTGATCCCAATTTTTTTCTAAATGCTCGATTCCCTTCTCCTTCAAAGCTGCAATCACCGCTTCATCTCGCTTTTGAGAATAGGGTTCTACTCCCCAATTCCAGAATACAGCTTTTGCTCCCAAAGCCGATGCCAATTGAGGAATTGCCTTTACAGGGTTATCGTAAAGTATCAACAGTTCGCTACCCGCTTCCTGGTACTTTTCTTGCAGGACTTGCAAACATCCAATCATATATGTCACCCTCACAGAAGCTATATCATCACCCTGGAGAATATTTGGATCTAAACAAAATACACCCACCACCTTGGCAGTTTTCTCTCTAGCGATCGCCAGTCCTGTATTATCAGAAAGACGTAAATCGCGACGGTGCCAAAATAAAATTAAGTCGGACATAAAAAAATATTAAATAGTTTTTTTGTACTAAAATACCATAGCAGGTAATTGGTGATAGGTAATAAGGGATTTCCAGAAAATACTTGAATCCTGAATAAGGCTTTAGGGTTAATGAACACAGGAATTACGCAAAAGCAACGTAGTTCCGTCCGAGACCGTAAGCGATGGTCGTTCGTGTAACGTCTCGGAGAGAAGACCCGCCATAGGCGATCGCATGTCCGTTAGGATCAACGATAGGACTAATGCTTCCCTACACTCCGTAACCGTCGCTTCGGAAAATCTTCGTTGTGTAATTCCTGGAACAGAAAAGCTAATTAACAATCCATCACGAATTATTTGTACAATTATTTGGTGCAATTATTGGTGTAATTATTGGTCTAATAAATTATGGCAATCTTAAAATTAGAAGACGGAACAAAATATACGGATTTACAGCAGATAGCTGATGAGTTAGCACCTTTGGGTGTGGTGCTCAATTACTGGACTGTAGGAGATAACCCTCACATTAAAGAGTTATTGGCTAAAGCAAGTCTTGAAGAAGATGAGAAAAATGAAGTTTTACAAAGTTTAGATAGCTATTTTCAGGAGCTAAAAAGTAAGGAAGGTTATCAATCACGAGATTTGATTGTTTTACATCCAGGGATTCCAAACTTAGATGATTTGCTTTCCAAGTTTGACCGGATACATACCCATGGGGATGATGAAGTACGCTATATAATCGACGGAGAAGGTATTTTCGGTTTTGTACGTCCAGATGGAACTCAAGTAGAGTTAACAGTACAAGCCCAAGAATATATCAATGTACCAGCAGGAACCCAACATTGGTTTTATCTGACTCCCAACAAACGGGTAAAAGCAGTACGTTATTTCATCACTACAGAAGGATGGATACCCGAATATACCGATATTCCTATCCGTTTTCGTAAAAGCACTGTATTCAATTAGATTACCTGATAGCTATTAAATATAGCATTAAAAAAGCTACATATCCAAGTTCTATAGATTTTTTAGATTTTCAAATGGTTTTTGTTTCTGGGGGATTGCGGGGTATTGTAGAAGTTGTAATGGAAAAATTGCTACACAGCGTAAAAAACATTTATGCTGATCATGTAGATATTAACTCAAATATACTTGCAGGTCTATTCCACAGATAAGCGGTGATACTAAATTAGTTGCCAAATTCAAGGTAATCAAAAAGTACCACGTTTCCTGAGAAAATTGCTATTGGCGATTCAATTATCGATTTAAATATGGCACTGCAAACACCACTCGTATTTGCAAAGAATCGCCTTTGTCAATACTTTGATGAACATCATAAATTTGATGCTCAATGACAATAATTTTTGGGAAATAAGCGACTATTTAGCGCAAAAATGGAAACTAGAACTGTAAGCTTAACTCAACCCCGTCCAGGAATGATTACAGCTGCCCGTCATTTCTATCAACAGGGCTGGATGATGGGGAGTGCGGGTAATTTGTCCGCACGTATGCCAGATGGTAGCTTTTGGATTACTGCTAGTGGTAAGTTTAAAGGCGATCTACAGTTAGGTGATTTTGTCAAGGTCTTATCCTCAGGTGAGGTCAGTATTTCAGTATATGATGTAAAACCTTCTGCAGAAACGATTATTCATCAAACTATTTATGCTTTATTTCCAGAAGTTTATGCTTGTTATCACGTACATTCTGTAGAAGCGAATTTAGTATCTAGTATTGTTCCAAAAACCCAACTACATTTACCACCTTTAGAGATGTTAAAAGGAATAGGGGTTTTACAAGAAAATCCTGACTGTGTAATTCCCATATTTACAAATCATTCGCAAATTTCTCTGATTGCAGAAGATATTAAGCAACACTTCAGTATCAATCCTCCTCAGATACCAGCCTTACTAATTCGCAATCATGGTTTAACAGTTTGGGCACCAACTCAAGAGAAAGCACGCAACTATATTGAAATTATGGAATATATTTTCCGTTACATGGTGGCAGCGGCAAGTATAAGCTACACAAAAACTGATAACCCATAACCTAATTTAGATGATGTGATGTACCCATAGCATATTATTACCTACCTGCTTGCGATGGTACGTAGTATCCGCCTTCGGCGATCGCTAATCATAGTGGTCAAAAAGTGTACTGAGAATTTTATGTACTACGGACAGACTACGTGAACAAAAATTTTCCCAGGAGTCCGATATACTAAGTTTAAATAAAATTAAGTTTAAATAAAAAAAATATAAATAATCACGGTTGTGTAAACTACTATCTGATATTATCTGCTCACAAACATATTAATGTGTTAAGAGATACTTATATATGCCTCTAACAAAACGTTGTTTAGCAGAATTGGTTGGCACCTTTTGGCTAGTTTTTGGTGGTTGCGGTAGTGCTGTACTTGCAGCTGCTTATACCGCAGATGCGGCAAAAATTAGTGAGAGTACTTTTTATCCCCTCGGAATAGGATTAGTAGGAGTTTCTTTAGCTTTTGGTCTTACAGTAATGACGATGGCTTATGCTATCGGTCACATCTCAGGATGTCACCTAAATCCTGCTGTCTCTTTTGGTTTAGCAGCTGCCAAGCGTTTTCCTAATAGCGAACTTTTACCTTATATTGTCTCTCAGGTCATTGGAGCAGTAGTTGGTGCAGGTATATTACTTTTGATTGCTAGTGGTAAGGCTGGTTTTGAATTAACTGGATCTAACCCTTTAGCAACAAATGGTTATGGAGCAGATCATTCTCCCGGAGCTTACTCACTGGTTGCTTGCTTTGTAATAGAGCTAGTTTTAACCTTCATGTTTTTGATGATTATTTTAGGTGCAACGGATGCTCGTGCTCCTAAAAGTTTAGCTCCTGCTGCGATTGGTATGGGATTGACTTTGATTCACTTAATTAGCATTCCTGTTACTAATACTTCTGTAAATCCAGCCCGCAGTTTAGGACCGGCTATATTTGTTGGTGGATGGGCAATACAGCAATTGTGGCTATTCTGGTTAGCGCCAATTTTAGGGGCTGTTTTGGCTGGTTTATTTTACTCTGCGGTATTTGAAATACCTGTTAGAAAAGAAGATATTTCTGAAACTCCAGAATATACAGCAACAAGATAAAATTTGAATTTTTTAAATGTTAGTTATAGTTCAGTAAATTTGTTTCAAAAGCTGAATATGACTTAATATAAATTAATTTATCCAGAGATGGAAGGGCAACAGTATTTTTATTATGCTATGCTCTTTTTTTTGTTGATTCTTGCTTTAAATTTTAACTTTTCTTTCTCTCCAATACTTTCAGAGGAGAATATCTGGACAATATGGGTGTTACTAACCCCCATTAATTGCTATGATATCCTCCCCCAATTTGCTTCTCTGAGAGAGGATAAGGATAGCGTAATATGTTCAGAATGTGTTCAGAATGAAGGTTTATATTTAATTTTCTTATTAAATTTTGATTTAATCTTAAGTATGAAACAAAATACTGACTAAAGGTATGAAAGCTAATAAATAGGGCTTCCAAAAGTTGAAACTAGGTTCTGATATTAACTCCGATGTTAGCTCCAATGGTGTTATTAAAGCATCTACTCTCTGTTCTAATCTTCTTACACTGCTAGAGTCCAGAGCAGCACAACAGATATCTGTAGAAAGAGGAGAACTGCTTACCGCTAGTAATAAAGATTCAGCTAAGATTATAGGATCTACTTGTTTGGCTGCATAGGCATCAGCCCGGAGTTCTCTTAATACTATTAACTCTTCCCATAGCTCTTGAGTATTAGGTAACCAAGCAGTACAAGAACGCACCCATCCCAACCAGAAGAACCAAAATGTATCCCGATAGTAATAATGTCCTTGTTCATGAGCAAGAACACTCTTTAGCTGTTCTTGGGACAGTATATCAATTAATCCCTGACTAACGACTAATTTTGGATTCCAGAAACCAATTTGAGCAGCAAAAGTTTCCTTAGTTTCTAGTAACCTGACATTCGATCCAGCGACCTGAATTTGTGGACAAGCAAGAGCAGATTTAACAGATTGCCATCCTTTCCATGTTAGTTTGCCACACAGCCATGTAAAAAAGCCCAAAGAAGCAAATGCCATGACATAACTAAACCAATCAGTTTTTAACCCCCCCATCTTACCTTGAGGTCCCATATCAATCAGAGCGATCGCGGTCATAAAAATAAGTAAAGGTGGAAATAGGAAAGAAAAAAGGGTCTGTCGCCATTTTTCATTATGGGTACCCTGGGGTGCTTCCCATAAATATCTAATTAACCACGAAAAGCCAATCACAGCCAATATCATTAATAAATGCATTATTTTTCCCCCCTAGCTTCACGTGCAGCTTGAACGCGCTTGGCGATCGCTTGTATTTTCTCAGAATCTGCTTCATTTAGACTATCTGCGAATGCTGCGATCACATCAGGATTACCAACTGCTAAAAATTTCTGTAACTGCTCGTGGGCTTTAATAACATTGGCTTGTTGTTTGCTAAGTAAAGGTCTCCAGTAATATGCTCTACCTTTCTTGTCGCAAGCTAACCAGCCTTTATCTGTGAGACGACGTAGTACTGTTGTTACGGAAGTATAGGCTAATTCCCGATTTGGGTTAGATAAAATTCTCTCATGCACATCTTTCACAGTTACAGAGGCTAATTCCCAAACTATATTGAGAATTTCTGCTTCTAATGGTCCTAAAGATAACTGATGTGGTCTATACTCTGGTAGCGGTGCCATTTTTTTGATTTTATTGGGGAAAATGAGAATTGGACGATAAATTTACGAATTTTTAAGGTAAATTTCAATAATTTACTTGAATTTACATTTTTTAACTCATTATCATAAGTAAATCTAATAGAATCTCTCTACTCCTTATTCTATAGCCTTTTTAAATTATCAAATCCATTGCATAAATAAAGTACATCTGTCCCTTTGTCACCTCAACTCTGTAAAATATGGTGTTGGCAGTATAAAAATCAGTTTATTTTCCCTGTGAAGCTATTCGTATACAATACCCCTGAATCAACACCTCTGGACAATCCCCCAGATTGTGCGATCGCTGTTGATGTTCTGCGAGCTACAACTACTATTGCTACAGCCTTATCTGCTGGTGCTGAAGCTGTACAAGTATTTAGTAATTTAGAAAAGTTAAAAAATGTAGGTGGTTCTTGGGAAGCTACCAAGCGGTTATTAGTTGGTGAAAGGGGAGGGAATAAGGTTCCTGGTTTTGACTTAGGTAACTCACCTTTAGACTGCACCTCAGAAAATGTTATGGGAAAGCGGTTATTCATGAGTACTACAAATGGTACTCGTGCTCTACAGCGTATTGAAAATGCCAAGGTGGTAATAACTGGAGCCTTTATCAATAGAGTTAATGTAGTGAAATATCTTCTAGAAAAGCAGCCAGAAAGTGTCTGGATAGTTGGTTCTGGTTGGGAAGGCACTTTTTCCTTAGAAGATACCGCGTGTGCCGGTGCGATCGCTTATGGCGTTTCCCAAGGAAGTAAACATTCCCTTGCAGAAATAACTGGTAATGATGAAACAATCGGGGCGATCGCTCTATATTGTCAATGGCAAAATGATTTGTTGGGAATGTTTCATCACGCTTCTCATGGCAAGCGATTATTACGTTTAGATGGTCACGAAGATTTAAAATATTGCTGTCAAATTGATACTGCAAATGTTCTACCTATGCAAAGTGAACTAGGAGTATTAAAGGCAGGATAATATTTTTTGGCTGATTGTCATAACACAGCAATTTTTATCTGATTAAAGCAAAAACTATATTATTTTGAAATATGGTTAGACATAACGGTCAGTGGTCCAGGTTCTAATTCAAAATTAGAAATTCTGCTATTCTACCCCACGGGTGAATCTGGGGAGAATGGCGGTTTTTCCCCGAAGGAAGACAAGGACTGTAGGAGTTATCTCTGTCTGCTTTATTATGCCGTTTATTACTCCATAATTTTTTTTGATTTTATTGTATACATGAATATACTCTTACTGAAGTCAAGCACAAAAGTAACTTGATAACTGATTTACACAAAAGTATGATAAATACGATATCGTCCTACCCTACAGACGAATCGTACTTATCACGGGCTGCATTTATCTAAATTTAATGACGGTTCCTTGCAGAACATCATATTGCCTTCTCCGAGAATAAATCAGGGGGAGGTTTTTTTAATTTTTTTTAAATTGAGTGAGTATAATTACAGCTTTTTTTATTGATTAGAACAAAATAATTTGATAGTTCCATAAATAGCATATTAAAAAATCAGACAGTACAATTATGGGTTACATCAGATACAATTATTTTTTTTAATATACTTATCTAAAAATAGATATGAACTAAGTAAACCATTATGAGAGTGTAAATATAAGGAATTCAAAAATCTTGACTTTGATTTCTTAGAAAACTCTAAAAAAGTATTATTTATAACATCATTATCGATTTAGCGATCGCTATAAATTTTTTATCTAAAAATTTTAATAACTGAATCATTAACAAGTAGAGATAATAGTAACAAATCTCTAACTGAAAACTGTTAAGCTTAAATAAATATTCCCATACTCAAAAGTAAATATAGTAGCAACTCAACACTACTTGTAGACCGGTCTCAGGTTACACTAGGTCTGGCGACAGCCGTTCTAGCGTTACCACGAGGCTTTTATGGCAGCAAACGTGCAAGATATTGCCATTTTTTTGGACAAACTAGGTTGGGAGTATCGAATTGAAGAGGAAGACGAACGTATTATTACAGGTGTTGAAGCCGATAATATAGAAGACTTTGTCATTGTCGTTCAACTTGATGAAGACGGAAAATTCTTTCGACTGTTTGCACCCCAAGTATTAGGGGGAGTAACAGATCATCCTCATAAGGCTGCAATCTTACAAACTATGTTGGCTATTTCATGGGAAACAAAAATGTTACAGTGGGAGTACGATCCTTCTGACGGAGAAATCCGGGCAATTATTGAGTTTCCTCTAGAAGATGCTGAACTTACAGAAAAACAATTTAATCGTTGTTTGAGCGGGTTAATTCAATTGGTTGATAATGTAGCAATGCCTCGCTTAAATGAGGTAATGACTACTGGAAAAGACCCAGGTAATGTTGAACTTGGGGAAAGAATTTTGCTTAGTATACAAGAACAAGCTCCTGGTTTACTGGATCTTTTAGAAAAAGCTATGGAAGCTCGCAAACATCGGGGTAGTTTTCCTGGTGACTAAGCACAATCGTCAAGGAAATAGTTATACTCGTTTAAAAAGAAGAATTCTACAATTCTATAATTAGGTAAGTCAGAATCATTATATAGAAATAGAAATGAATGCTAGAAGATTTTCTTGATATCCGGAATTTATTTTTCGGCAAAGAAATCAAATTTAAAGTTTTTTTGTTTCCTCATAACTTCTGACCCCTGATTTCTGACTACTGATTTTTAACTCCTTATTGAATTATTCTAGGGCTTGATTGTATGACATCCTACGCAACCTCCTCTGCTAGAGCAGAAATGAGCGAACTTCGGCGGCTAAAAGGCTTATTACCTCCGGAGTTGCAGAGCTGGGTAACAGTAGAAGGTACGACTGAGGTCAATCCACCCCTGATACGTAGCGAAGAAATTGGTAAAGACCAAGTAGAAGTCCAAATTGACTTGGTGAAATGGGACAATTTAGCAATGGATCAGCGCAATCTACTGTTTTGGCACGAAGTCGCTCGCATCCAAAATGACACTATACCAAAAGATGGTTGGGAAATGGCAGCACTTGCTATTGGTTTAGGTGGTGCTGTAGGTGAATTATGGGTACAAGACGGCTTATTATTGATACTGGCTTTAGCTTTATGTGGTGTTTCAGGTTGGCGACTTTATCAAAAAAACAATGGAGAAAAGAGACTCAAAGAGTTAGTAGAGGCTGATGAGAAAGCTATATCTTTAGCAACTCGTTTTGGCTACAGTCTTCCTAATGCTTATAAGAGTTTAGGCAGTGCTTTAAAAACTTTGATTGATATAACATCTAGCAAGCGTCAACGTTCTGCTTATGAAGCTAGATTATCTGCTCTTAAGCGTAGCGCCAATAAAGCTAAAAATAAATCTCGTTCTATGGATGAAGGAAGATTTTAGTTTTGTTATGGGGAATGGGTAATAGCGGATCGCTTCGTGCATCCCCCGACCAGGTCATCCATCATCTAAGACGTGTGTTACCACGTTATCTCTTAGTACGACCATTCGGATATTGGATTTACCCTTGGTTGTGATTTTCCCATTTACCCCCCTTCTCTTCCTTTTTACACCTTTGTCATTAAATCTCGTCAAGAAGATACTTGAGTTACTGGTAGCAAAATTTTAGAACCCGATTCTGTACCACACCTAACTTTAATAGTAGTGATTTGTGCATCTTGCCACCTAGCAATTTTTGATGGCAAATTATCACCCGGATTAATTGCGTATGCTGGGAAGCACGATGCACTTAGACTTAAACGCAATGCGTTACCTTTGATAATTTTTGTACAAGTTCCTTGCAGTTTAATTCTCTGGAGATTTGTATCTGATTGGGTACGAAGATAACCTTGAGTTATATTGTATATTTTGCCATCTGGCTGGACTTGTGAAAGCACTGCACATAAATCAAAAGTAGGTTTGTCTGATTCACACCATACCTCAACAATCACCTCTCCTGTAATATGTAAAACGCTGTCAAATATTGGACTTGTATAGGTAATTACATCAGAACGGGAATCTATATGCGATCGCTCGAAGGAACCCCCTGGAAGTCCAGCATGACCCCCTAATGAAGGTACAGGTCTCCACGGGTCGTGAACTATAACATCATAAGCATCAGGAATTAATGATTCGGAATTAAGTACTATGTTTCCCGAATCTTCACGAATACTAGCCAGTCCAATAGTTGAAAGCGGGTGTGATTGGTATTCTAAAACAGGATATTCTTTAAAAGTCCGCCAGCTATTTGTACCCATTTGAAATAAACAAATAGCCGCTTCATTTAACAAATCCGTATCCTTATTTTTCAGAAACTGGTCAAACCACCGAATTTGCATCTTATCTATCGGACTCATAGCTTTGAAACCAAAGTCAACTTCACCTACTTTTCTTCCCCAGGGTAGATGTGCCCAAGGACCAATTACTAACTCTTGTCGTTGAGTATTTCTAGCTTTCATATCTTCATAGAGATGTAGAGTTCCTCGCAAATAGGTATCAAACCATCCACCAATATGAAACATGGGCAAGTCTACATCTTTTAAATAAGTTTTTGGGGATAGTTTTTGCCAATATTCATATAACTCCTCATCTGATTTTTCACTTAAGGGAAAATTATCTGAAGAAGAATAACCTATCCACTCATGATAAAAAGAATCAGGGGCAAAATCTTTAAGTACCCCCGGATGAGGAGGTATCCCCTCATAGATGGGTAAGTTTCTAGATGCAGCGAACAGTTGCTCATAAGCTTTTTCATCCCCTTTTAACTTAGCTGTTTCTGCCGCTAACTGTATAGCCCAAGCCAAATTAGTTTGCAGACAAAAAGCTCCACCCTCATAAACCCAATCAGAATATAGGTCATAAGCAATCATAGCCGGACAGATAGTTTTCAAAGCTTCCGGCTTTGCAGCAGCAGCATATAGCTGAGTCATACCTTGGTAGGAAAAGCCATACATCCCTACATTACCATTGCTATGAGGTAAATTTGCAGCCCAGTTAACGCTGTCTTCTCCATCTTCTATCTCATTGGCAAATAACTGAAATTTACCTTCTGAGGTACCCCTTCCCCGTACATCTTGAATAACTACAATATAACCGTGAGCGGCATACCAACTCGGATGAGCATAAACAACAGTAGATGCGATTTCTCTTCCATAGGGTTGTCGCATTAACAATACCGGGAAATTTCCTTTAGCATTAGGACGGTATATATCTGCATCTAAACGCACCCCATCACGTGCGTACATTGAGACCGTTTCTTTGGAATAAACTTTTAACATGCAATTGTGACAGATAAATTAAATAGAACCTCTACATTTTTAATATCTAACTCACAATTAATTGGTATCTTTCGTCCGCTATTTTAAATCTTTGAATAATCTAAATTTTTACTTTTCATATTTATCAGTGTAATTTCTCAATCTTTACATTAACTTTATTATCTGATTCAGGAATAAATATTTCTCTAGTTGTTTCTACTGTTAGAGCGCAATACAAATAACTGGATACTTCTAGATAAGTTTTATAAAAAAAATAAAAAACTTATTTCGGTAATCAGTAAAATCACTTTTGTATTACTCAATGTAAATATAACTATTTGGACGCTAAACAATTTATCATGCTTAAACAACTTAAACTTGCGGCTTTAGGATTAATTGCAGCTTCAGCAATACTACCAGTAGCCTCTCCTGCAAATGCAGCACTTTCTAAAGATGTACAAGAATCTGTCTCAAGAGTTCAAGCTGAGGTACCTCAAGAAAAATTACTTGCTCGTCGTCGTTATCGTCTAGTTCGTCGCGTATGTACCCGTTACCGTAGATATCGTGTTCGTGTTCGTGTTCGTACTCGTTATGGTTATCGTTACTCTTATCGTTATCGTAACGTATGTATTCGTTACCGCAATTACTACCGCTAATAAATACAGTTAAAACAACTCAATGTGTAAGTTTATGTCTAAAATTGAGTATCTCCGACCATCGCTTTATTTTTTCTCAAGATTCCTGATAGATATTTGGAGTGTCAGTTCTATAAGTCGGAGATACTTTTTTATTTCATGTCCACATTATTGGGTCGTTACAGGAAGCGATGGTAGGGTCGCACACGCTATGGGCGATCGCACGAAAACTTAAAAAAGCACGAGACTGGGTAAGTATTTTTCTTACATTTAGGCTTTATTTATAAATTTAAAATTCAATTATCTTAGGGTATGTTATACATATTAATTACTACTATTTTATAAATTATTGTGAACTATGCAAATTCTACTCGAACATTATTTGTAAAATGATAAGAAACACCCTTTTAGATAATTTGGATAATTTTTATATCATCAGAATAGAAAATAATTTAAGGTAACCAAAAATTAGGAAAAACAGATTTCCCTACATCTCGTAATCCTTGATTAATAGACCTCGCTACTTGAATATGGGATTCATCTGCTTCTACAGGTAATATACTAGCTTTCTTACCTTCTTTAAAATATTCAATAGTCAAATTAGCAGCTTCTAAACCTGTAACAAAAGCTTTTTCTTGAGACCAAGAACCGTGACGATTAACTATCCAATCACCACTCATAAATAAGTTTGTAAAACTTGTCTGCCCTCTGAGCATATATTGATAACTACCAGGTGCAAAATGAGTTACTGCCTGGGGTAAACGAATGACGCTACTGTCAGTAACCTTAGCGTTTTTAAATCCAGGTACACAAGTGGTCAAATAGTTATGAACTATGGGAATAATATCTTCATCATTCATGTGAATGAACTGATTCCCATGGTAAAAATCAACTTCTATAACGCTACCTGTTTCATCTTTATATTCATCATGGAGAGCATTCAAATCAAAGAATGTCCATCCTGTAGTAGCATCAAAACCAAAACAAGCATTGGAAGGACGGGGAATACTAACTTTTTTATCGAACCATAAACGAGTTGCTAAAACATCAACTGCACCTAAATTATTGATATCGCGAAACTCTTTTCGTTTTTGCAAAGTAGAGCTTCCAGCAACAATTTTCTTCATCCCAGTGATTCCGACTGCAAATATCACCGCGTCAGCATCAAAGGTTTCGTCGTTACAAACAACTCCGGTTATTTGATTGTAATCATTAGTAATAACATCCGTGACTCGTTTATTTGCAAATATATCAACACCAGCTTTCTCTATTTTCTCTACCCAAGGATAAAAGATTTTTTCTCCAACTGTACCCCGACACCAAACCACATCAAAATCGGGTTGATGAGCCAGAATAAAGTAATAAAGCATACCCAGAGTCGCAGCAGCAGAACACTGTTCTCCCGGTGCGAATAAACCCACCAAAAGCATTGCTTCAAAAGCATCCCGATATAACCTTGAACTGACCCCAAATTGCTTAAATAACTCTCTTGCACTTACTTTGTCATAACGCTTCCAAGCATCATCGGAATTATCAAAATCAACTACGCTATAAAGTAGAGGCAGAGCAGTTAAACGCTCAAACAATGGCAATCTTTGGAACTGAGTATAAACAAAAGTACCCAAAGGTGTGGGAAGTGGAGGTAAATCTTGAAAAATCGGCGATTCCACCTCCAAACCAGCAGGAGAATATTGGGAAGAACGAGTCCAAGTAGTGAAGGGATTAATTCCTAACTCATTAACCAAAGAAAAAATATTTTTGTAAGGATACCAAAAACCGTGAATTCCTGCTTCTACAGAGCGTCCTGCGGCTGTTTTCCAACCTGCGACTAATCCACCAGGGTGAGAACCTGCTTCTATAAGAGTGACACTATAACCTTGTTTCGCTAAGTGATAAGCTGCACCTAAACCAGCCCAACCTGCACCTACTACTACTACTTTTTTATTGTTTGGCGTATTATTTGACGACACTTGTGTCATTATAATCTCCGGTATCCGTTACTAAACTCTTATACACTTTTGCCCTGCACAATATTCTATGTCAATACCATGGCTGTGGATTTTTTTACTTTCTGTACGCTTTGATGAACAACTAATAAGATATAGCGATATCTGTCAAAGTTTTCAGGAAAGTCAGTTCTAGATAAACAAAACCGAACTAAACAAACAGTTATCCGGAGACAGGTAAATTTCTTTTGATATTAATGATATTATTTTTTATCCTGGGAAATTTAAATGATTTTAGTGTTTTCAATTCTATGGTTACTGCTAATATTTTTAGGGTGCTTATCATTAGGTAGCTATGTTGCTTGGTGGTATCCCATAGAATTAATAAGTCATTTCCGAACCCAGTATTTATGTTTTTCTCTAATTATTAGTGCATTGTTTTTATTGCTACGCTGGCAAACATTTGTTAAAAATAAAATTCTGTTTCTGCTTGGTTTCATTTTTTCATTGATGTTAGTAGGTTTAAATGCAGTCGAAATTATTCCCTGGTATCTGCCAAATTCTCAACAGATAAGTGCAAACTCCGAAAATAAAGTTAGATTTTTATCTTTTAATATCAATGTTCAAAATCAACAGTATGAGGATATCATCAACGTAGTACGAGAAAATAATCCTGATGTTGCTCTATTTATGGAAATAGAGCAAGATTCGGTAAATAAATTAAAACCCGGATTAAATGAGTTTCTCCCATACTCCTTTAAAAGTCCTGGAGGTGGTTTAGCCCTCTTTAGCCGTTTACCAATTCAAGATGCAAGAGGAGATACATTAAATTTCAATAGTTATAATCTTCTAGCAACTATCGAAATTAATCAAAAACCAGTTCAATTAATTGCAACTCACCCTGTTATCCCAGTAAAGATGGATACCTTTCATCGACGAAATAGACATTTAGATGTAATCGCAGATTTTGTAAAGCAAGAAACCTTACCATTAATTTTACTCGGTGACTTTAACTTAACCCCTTGGTCACCTTATTATCGCAGATTTACTAAAAAAACTGGCTTACATAACGCCAGTCTAGGCTATGGAATCATGGCAACTTATCCCCGTTATACAAACTATGTCAGGTATCCAAAATACATAATTCCACTGATAAATATTCCCATAGACCATTGCTTTGTTAGTCAAGAATTTAAAGTTGCAAACTATCGGGTTGGTAATAATGCAAATTCCGACCACGCACCAATAATTGCTGATTTAGTTTTATCTGAATAATTAGGCATTAAATAAATAATTAACTATAATTCATATCTTGCACCTAACTGTATAAAACACGAAAATAAAAAAATATATGCAATACAAATATATTATTCAACTTAATTTATATAGCTAAATTAAGATTGAAAGCTTAATACTAAGTAATTAATTTACATTCATATATCTTGGTGCAAGATGTGAACAACTCAAGAGGGGGAATTCAAAATTCTTTAAACCCCCTTGTAATTGATCAAACTAGCACAATTTTATTGCTTCTCTAAAAGCTTTGATATATAAGGATTATAAAATGTGCAAGTTAGGAGATACGAATCAAATTTCAACTGATATCATGTATGGCATTGATAATTTTGAATTACAGCAAAGCAAATTAATTCCAGGATTCCTCTTCTGAATAAGATAGTTTAATTTTTCGGAAATATATTAATTTGGTTCTAGACTGATAAGATAAATTGTTCTCCTAATTTATACTGAGTTAGTTATGTAAATTCTCTGTAAAAATGGATTTTATATACAAGAGTGCGTTATGCAATTACTTATGTATATGTGCAAAATTATAGAGAAATGATATTAAATGATTTTTGAATTTTCAATTATCTTAGTAATTATAAGCTTAGGATTTTTATCTTTTGGTAGTTATATAGCTTGGTGGTACCCATTAGAACTCATAAGTCATTTTAGGATTCAATATTTGTGGGTATCAATAATTATTACTGGATTATTATTACTATTTTGGTGGCGAAAAATTATCAAAAAAAAATCTTTATTTGTTACCTTGTTTTGTTTATCTTTGATGTTCATTAGCTTGAATGCAGTTGAAATTATTCCCTGGTATTTTTCACACTCTCAGCAGATAGACCAGAAGACTGAAAATCAGGTGAAGCTTTTATCTTTTAATGTGAACATTGAAAATCGCCAATATCAAAATGTTTTGAATGTAGTGCAAGAAAAAAATCCTGATATTGCTCTATTTCTTGAAGTCGATGATATTTGGGTAAATAAATTAAAAATTGGTTTAAATGAAAGACTCCCATATTCTTTTAAAACCCCAGTTGGTAGATCAGTACTCTTCAGTCGCTTACCACTTAAGGATGTACAAGGAGATATCTTAAAGTCAAATAGACATAATATTTTTGCAACTATAGAAATTAACAAAAAACCAATTCAATTCATTGGGACTCATCCACTTGTTCCAATCCAAAGAAATACATTACGTATACGAAACCAGCAATTAGAGGTATTGGCTAGGTTTGTAAAAAAGCAAACAAAACCGGTAATTGTACTTGGAGACTTTAATTTAACACCTTGGTCCCCTTATTATCGCAAATTTATTAACAAAACTGGCTTACATAATACTAGTTTAGGTTATGGTACATTACCAACTTGGCCACATCCTACGACTTATTTAAAATTACCAAAATATATAACTCCACTAATGAGTATTCCCATAGATCATTGTTTTGTTAGTCAAGACTTTAAAGTAGCAAATTACCAGGTTGGCAAAAATGCTAATTCGGATCATGCATCAATAGTTACTGATTTAGTTTTATCTGAATAATTGTTATCAGATTTTTTGGATGTTTTAATATACCCCAGTAGACCATATTAGGACTTACGCAAAAGAAGGTAGTTCTGTCCGAGACCGTCAGGGATGGTCGTTCGTGTAACGTCTCGGAGAGAAGACCTACCATAGGCGATCGCATGTCTGATAGGACAAACCCTAGCGCTTATGCTTCCCTACACTCTGTGACCGTCGCAATGACAAATTGTTCTTGCTAAGTCCTATATATAAAAAATAACTTGTGATATCTACAATAAAAAGGAATAATAAGAATACGAGACTAAATCCATAAAACCTAATGAGTGAAATTCCACAGCCTGGAGAAAAAGCACCATCATTTACTATTAATAATCAAGATGGTGAAGCTGTTAGTTTGAAAGATTTTCAGGATAAATGGTTAGTTCTCTATTTTTATCCCAAGGATAATACTCCTGGTTGTACGACAGAAGCACAAGACTTCAGCACCTATAAGCAGGAGTTTGCAGATTTAGACACGGAGATAGTGGGAGTAAGTACTGATTCTGAAGAATCACACCGTAAGTTTATAGATAAACGCGATTTGTCAATTAATCTGCTCAGTGACCCTGAACATGAAGTTGCAGATGCTTATCGAATATGGCGTTTGAAAAAATTTATGGGTAAGGAATATATGGGTATTGAGCGTTCTACTTTTCTGATTCAACCCGACCAAATTGTCGCTCATAGCTGGTTTAAAGTCAGAACTAAAGGTCATGCTGAAACTGTTTTAAATAAGTTGAAGGATTTGAAAACATAGATGATTGAGAATGGAGAATGGAAATGAGGTTTATTTGTGATTCCCATTTATTTCAATAAATTTATTGAAATTGCTTGATACTAATATTATTAAGTACTTGGACAAAATTAATTAGACATTTTTGTGAGGTAGAGAGCAAGGAATAGAGAATAGAGAGAAATTATATATCGACAGCAGTAAAGATAATATATAAATTATCCAGATAAACCACGTCTACTTTGAGAACCGTAGTTTTTATCAAGACTAAGAGATTGCTTCCTTGCGTCGCAATGACGTATCGGGAGAATTAGGAACTCCAGGTTTAAACATGGACGGGGTTTAATACATAAATTATCTAGGCTTAACTACTTGTAGTAAATATCTTATGGTAAATATGACGACAGGTTACTGAAAAGATTTTATTTTCAGTAACCTATCCTTTCCTTATTCCGAAATAATTAAATCAATCTCATTTTAAGGCTGCAAATTCTGAAATAATCTTTTCCCCTTCCTGACAAAGGATTTCATGACATTTTCCATTACTAGCTATCAATTCACCCCACTGGTTAATATCTCCGGTATTGTATTGCAAAGATTTCCCGTCGAAGTGAGTAAAATTACCACCAGCTTCGGTCAAAATTAATTCTGGTGCAGCCATATCCCAATCTTTGGGTGCAGATTTACCAGAAAGAGAAATATAAACGTCTGCTGTTTGCTCAATTATCGCGACGATTTTTCCTCCGACACTACCAACAGCTTTTTGATTAGTACAGGGCAAATTTTTCAGTAAGTGTTCTAATTTGTCATTACGGTGAGAACGACTGACCACTAGGGTTAAATCTGGGGGATTATCCTGATTAGAAACTTGTTTGCTTTCTGCTTTACCGTCACGGGTTTCTACACGAGTACCTTGACCTTTGATAGCATAATATATTTTCTCTGCTTCTGGTATTGCAACAACTGCGAGTATGGGAGTTTTATCTTTCACCAAAGCGATGTGAATAGCATATTCTCCGGTTTTCTGGATAAAGTCTCGCGTACCATCGAGGGGGTCTATAATCCAAACGTACTCTTGATTAAAACTATGCTGAGATTTGTAAGTCTCTTCACTAATGTAACCGAAATCTTCTGTACCTAATGCCGTTTGCAATTTGTCTAAAATATATTTATTAACTGCAAGGTCGGCTGCTGTTACTGGTTCATTTTGCTTGTATTCTATATCTAAATCGCGATCGCTTTTCCCACGATAATAAGCTCTAAGTATATCGGATGCTCCCCAAGCTGTTGTACGAGCAATATCTAAGATTTCTTCTAGATTTTTCATTTAGTTGGGTTGAAATTATTGGTATTGGAGTTAGTTGTATTAGAGTTACTTGTATTTGAATACAATGATCTTGGGATGGAGAAGAGGAAACAAGCTTATTTGCTCCCCAGTATTGCTAAAGTTTTGAAACTAAAGCTGAAACTAAAGCTATTCAGTATTCTGATTTTTTTGAATGCATCCAATGACGCGTTCCAAAAAATTTGCATGAATATGATGCAACCCTCGCTGACAATAGTAAAGCATCGGTAAAACTTTCATGCAAAATATAATGACAGAAAGCACCATGAAATATATCTCCAGCCCCTAGTGTATCAATACTTTGTATTCTGGGCACATCCGCATATTTGATACTATCCTTTTTATCAGGGGTAGTGTATTGAATGGGTTTGTCTCCCTGAGTGATTGCAATGTGGGGGATACCTAATTCATTTAAATACTCAAATACTGATTGAGGAGTATTTGTTTGACATCCAGGAGGATGGAAATTAGCCGAGCAAATAGCATAGTCAACTAACGGTAAAATACTATCAAATCCCGCTTTCCAACTACCACCATCAATTACTATCGGAATATTTGCAGCTTTTGCCATTTGCGCGATCGCATAACCTACTTCCATTTGATGTCCGTCTATTAAGACAATGTCTACATCCTGAAGAATATCCGGTGGGATATGATCTTTTTGGGCTGGTGTTTTGACTGCATTGATGGAAATAACCGCTCTTTCCCCTGTACTTTTAGTAATAATAATTGAGGAAACTGGAGGCGGATTAGATGTAGACTTTTTTAAGTCTACTAATTCTACTTGATGAGAATCCAAATCACCGTTAATTAAATGTGTGATTGGATGAGAACCAACAACACCGCAAATCTTAGCGCAATTTGTTGTATTTCCTGAATTATTTCCTGAATTATTTCCTGAATTATTTCCTGAATTATCTTCTAAGTTATTTCCCAGATGTACAAAAGTGATCGCAGCATTTGTCCCTGGTCCACCAGCAGCTACAGTATAGTCAGCAGCTACTAATTTTTGATTATTACTCGGAGGAGAGTCAGCTAAATAAATTAAATCCAGAGTCACTAGACCCACAAATAAACCAGTTCCCATATATCAGTTCTCATATATCAGTTACCAATTGCTATCAACATCAACTATTCACCACTCCCCACTCACCATTCACCATAGACCCATAAACTCACACACTCACCACAATTCCCCACTCACCAATAATTAATGAATATAGAACCAAAAACACTTTACATTGTAGGTACACCTATTGGTAATCTGGAGGACATCACCTTCCGAGCAGTGGAAGTGTTGCAGATGGTGGATATAATTGCTGCTGAGGATACCCGTCATACTGGTAAGTTGTTAGCGCATTTTCAAATTAAAACTCCTCAAGTAAGTTATCACGAACACAATCGCAGTAGTCGTATACCGCAACTGGTACTAGAAATTGAAAGTGGTAAATCTATTGCTTTGGTAAGCGACGCAGGAATGCCGGGTATTTCCGATCCTGGATATGAATTAATCAAAGCTTGTGTAGAATCAAACCTGAAAGTAGTTCCTATACCTGGTGTAACGGCAGCAATTACAGCTTTAAGTGCTTCAGGATTACCTACAGATAAATTTGTATTTGAAGGGTTTCTACCAACCAAGTTACAACAGCGACAAGAATATTTAGAGCTACTAAAAGCAGAAAAACGCACTATCATCCTTTACGAATCACCCCATCGTTTACGAGATACTTTACAAGATTTAGCAGAAACTCTCGGAGAAAAGCGTCTTTGTGTAGTGTCCAGAGAATTAACTAAACTCTATGAGGAATTTTGGCGTGGTTCTTTGGGAGAAGCCACATTACATTATAAAATAAAGCAGCCCCAAGGCGAATATACCTTAATTATTGCCGGTTGTCCTCAAACCCAACCACAACTATCAACAAAACAATTAAAAGCAGAATTACAAGCTCTGATTGAACAAGGAATATCGCGATCGCAAGCTAGTCGTCAGTTAGCAAAAATGACCTCCTTACCTCGTCGTCATCTTTACCAATTAGCTTTGGATATAGAAAATATTAATGATACGAATGAGTAAGTTTTTATTACTTGTGTAATTTGACTTGTAAACTTGATTATAATAATATCCTTCTTTTGATTAGTACAGAACAATGATAATTGTCAATAAAGCATTTGCATAGAAGAATTATATATAGTTAAACTAGTAATTCCTTAATACTAAGTGCATACTATCCCTGATTGATTTATAAGGAATCTTCTTAATATGAGTAGATACCCCTTTTAAAGCTATCTAGCATTTGTTAAGGTAGCATTACAATGAACAAAACTGTAGAAGATTTGGAGAGGAAGCAGTTAGAATGACCCAGGTGGTTTTAGGAGAAAACGAAGGAATAGATTCGGCACTTCGCCGATTCAAACGTCAGGTTTCCAAAGCTGGAATCCTGGCTGATGTAAAATATCATCGTCACTTCGAGACTCCACAAGAAAAGCGTAAGCGCAAAGCTGTAGCAGCTAGACGTAAGCGTCGTTTTAAGTAGTTCACCATTCCTTACGTTATTATTTGACGATACGAAATCTGGTGTTATTAGTTCTTTATCGTGTCAGTTCAGAATATTTAACACTTTAGCACTCATAAAGAGTGCATTTGTTTTATTATTCAGTACCTAGGCTCTGGTAACTGATTAAACTCCTAGTTGATGGGATATCGACAGTAAAGACGTAAAAATTGGGGTTCTCAATAATACTATTATCATCATTCACCTATATTTTTATGACAATTCTGATAGTTCAATAGTCTTTTTAAGGAATGATTATCTCTACTCAGATTTTAAAGTCTAATTTTTTGGAAATTGCAACTGCGGTTAAAGCCGATGAATAGCAATTTCTAACTCTATATTAAGATTCATAAAATCCCATTGTTTATTCAGTGGGATTTTTTTTCTTTAGTAAATAGCGGAAGCTTAAGACGTAGTCTGCCAGGGTAAGCTTATGGGTCTTTTCACTCTGTTACACTTGCAATGACATACTGTAACTGAATCAACAAGTTCTATAGTCGATGTTATATTTGACTATAAAATTTACAACTATAATTACTGTGTATCTGGAAATTCTACGTTATGAGAATTGCAGCGATTCATAGCTTTTTCTACACCTTGCTTAAGAGATAACTCAATACATTCAATCGTAAAGCGGGTAACTTCCGACATCACCTCAGTCTCAAGGGGAGAGAATTTTCCTAAAACATGGGAAACAGTACGAGTATCATCACCACTAGCTTTATTTTTAGGTTTACCAATACCGATACGTAAACGAGGAAAATCTTTGGTATTTAAATGAGCGATCGCGCTTTTCATCCCATTATGTCCACCAGCAGAACCTCCCAAGCGTAAACGTGTTTTACCTATGGGTAAATCCATATCGTCATAAATCACTAGTACCGATTCTGCTGGTAGTTTATACCAATTAGTAACAGCACCAATGGACTGTCCGGAGCGATTCATATAAGTCAGAGGTTTCAGTAAATGTACTTTTTGACGAGTAGGTGCAAAACCTTCTCCATACTCAGATTGAAATTTCCGATTTTCTGATAGCGATATTTGCCAAGATTTAGATAAAGTATCAATCACTGCAAATCCGATATTATGTCTTGTCCGGTCGTACTTCGGTTCAGGATTACCTAAACCAACAATTAATTGAGGAATAATTAAGGCTTTTTCTTTTGTGGCTTCTGTCACTGATTTGAAATAGATTACAATTGGTCAAGAAATGGAGCTACAATCTCTCTAGTTTGTTTGCTGTTGAGAACTGGAACAATCTCAAAAGTGGCTCCTGAACATGCCATTTCAAAATCCATTCTTGAAGCAAACTTAGATCATCGCACTCCATAAGCTGGAAGCACCTACTACAATTTGGCTCTACCCAGCTATCAAGATATTTGAGACCGTCAGGGAACATTCTACCTTCATCGCGAATGCGCTTATAAATTGGCAAGATATCATTGTCTTGAAAACGCTCAATAACCATGAACAGCATCTGCTTTCTCTGAATCTATCTTAAAAATAGAATTTTAACCTAGAGCGGGTATAACCAATATAGGAATACTTAACAGTCTTGAACCCAAAATTAGTTCCTTACTATTACCCATTACCATGTCAATTATAACACTAAGTAGCAGAAGAATCGACGCTATCTTTCTGAGACTTTAGTACTTCTGCTTCATTTGCTTCTAATTGAGCAGTTGTTTTTACAGTTTCTTCTACATTGTGTACTTCTTTTTGGAACTCATCTTGAAACTCTTTGGATGCATCTTGGAATCCACGTATTGCTTTTCCCAAACTACGACCAATTTCTGGTAACTTTTTAGGACCAAAAATTATTAGTGCAACCAACATTATTACTACCATTTCTGGTAAACCGATACCAAATACATTCATAAGTTTTTCCTTTGGTAGATTGAAATTGATTGATATAGCATTATAAAGGCTAACAATTCAAAGTCAAATGGGTTCTATACTATGTTCTCGACAAAAAAACCCGGGACAACCGGGTTCTCATTACTTTTCGATTTTAGCTTTATTATTGTGTAATGATTGCTGATAAATTTTAGATATTTTGATCTTTAGATATTGTGATCTAGATATTGTACTAGAGACCGTAGCTCTTCCAATCAACAGAAATATCTTGAATCATGATGGACTTGTTATATAGTTGCAAGATAATTAATAGGAATACAAAAAATAGTGCCATAAACACTGCCATTAAAGGGGTTGTACCCCAACCTGGTGCAACTTTACCATACTCAGAATTAAGGGGTCTGAGAATGTCTCCTAATCTTGTTTTTTGTGCCATACTTAAATCTAAAGGTAATTACCAAAGTATTTTTTAATCTGCTCGGAGGTTCTCCATGTATTCGATACAGGAGATTTTTGTTTTACTGGGAAATCCAAAACATTTTCAAGGCTAACCTCGAAAGTTGTTTTTTCAATTGATTACCCTAATACCCTACATCAACCGGTTGCCCGACAGAGTTGGTAAAAACGATTATGTCAGTTCCTGTTTTTAGCTCACATTTACTACAATATTCTGGAATTATCGCCTCCAAGGTTCCGGATTGTGAGCCTTCCGCTTTACCTACTGAGCTAGAACAGTTGCTTTACGTCGGGAAACCCGTCCACTGCAATGCCTGCTTGATACATGCGTGTTACCGCATGGGAACATTATCTCACAAAATTATTTTAATGAGGATAAATTCCCCTATACTCGATATTCTCAAGGTTAAAATTAGGAATTATGAGTATAGTTTTGTTAATATTCTATAAGAATAACACTCATAATATATACCTAATTATGGATTTAATGGAACCCGCTGCTATTCTGGGTCTTTCAGTTAGCGCTGTGGTAGTTGTAGTTACTGTATTGGCTGTATACACTTCTTTTGGTCCTCCAAGCAAGCAGCTTGCAGATCCTTTTGATGAACATGAAGATTAAAAGGGTTTTTAGCTGAAAACTCTTTCTTTAAAAGCCTTTAGCTAAAAGCTTTTAGCGAAGAACCTTTAAAAAAGAGGCTTTAGTAAAGAACCTTTAGCAAAAAAAATCTTTATTCTCCAATGAGAATGCTGAAAATTTTTCTGGGCGCAATTGTATAATTTTGTTGCTCAGATAAAGGTTCAGTTGCTATTAAAGGATGTTCTAATAGGTCTACAGGTGTGATTATTTTCAATCCCATATCGTTATGAAGTTCTAGACTAGCTGTTTTTCCCTGAGACTCATAACAGCGTATTATCCATTGCCTTGCATGATCTTCTGCTTGCTTGAGTGCCATTAAGATTAAGTTTTCTGCTCCTAAGTTAATAAAGCTTTTTCTATCTTTTCTATTGGAATTTTTTAGGTTGTAAGCTTTTTCTGAAACTTGATTGGGAATAGGTTTATTGGTGTCTATTGATGAATTTTTAGTTAATGAATTTTTAGTTAATGAATTTTTAGTTAATGAGTTTATATCTGAAGTTGTATTAAAACCATTAATGGAACCATTACTTAATCCTAAACTTGGGACTAGTACGTGTAAAGGATGATTGAACTCATAAGCACGTTTTACAGTCTCAGCATCTTCCCAATTTCCAGTATGGGGATATATAGCATAGGAAAAATGATGTATACCCTTATCTGCTTCAGGATTAGGCCAATTTGGGCTTCTTAGTAAAGTTAAACGTAGTTGATTAGGTTTGCTATCATAACCGTATTTGCAGTCGTTGAGCAAGCTAATACCGTACTGCTGCTGCGGATTTTGATTATCTGATAAATCTGCCCATCGCAATGCAGGAACCTCCCATTTTGCTTCTTCTGCGGGTGTCTGGGGTAAGTTCGGACGAGTAATGGTAGCACAGGGAGTTTCATAGGTGGTATATGGAGATTCCCAAGTTACGGGAAAAGCTGTTTTCACCATCACCTGACGTTCTTTCCAATCAACAAGGGTATTTATTTTTAAAATTGCTGAGTTTGCTTGCAAAATATAGTCTTGCTGAAATTCTGAAGAACCAATTACCCTCACAACTCGTAAACGATTCTGAATTTCTCCAATTTCTATCCACTCGATAGACTTTAATTTTGCTGGTGGTAACTGATGTTCGGCATAATTGGGGTCGATATTCCATGCATCCCAATATTGTCCCCTATCTGCAAAAGCTTGCAGTTGATTCCCTGGTGCACAGAGAATCTCTTTATGATTAACCTTATCAAAGATACTAGTTAAGTCTCCTGTCTCTTCATCTACCCTGACCCGGAGGAGATTATTCTCTAGAGTAAAATCTAATTCCTTAGTTTTCTCTAGATTTATATCTGAACTTACATCTGAACTTACATCTGAATCAACACCACAAACAAGCCAAAATACTCGATAACCAACAGATGGAATCTCATCAGCTAGGAATAATAATTGAGAATCAGCACCCAACTGAGAATTTAAAGTATTCCCATCTGCATCATAAACTTGATAGGTTGGTGATTCTTCTAACTGAGATACATCTATGGAGATAACTACTGATTCTCTTATCCAGTTCAAAGAGTTGAACACTATTACAGGGAAACTATCTGCAACTGGTGGAGACGGTAAATGAATTTGCTGGGCTAAAATTTCTAGAGACTGCTGTAATATTTGACTACCTGTTGTTTCTATTGCAACCCACTCCTGAGCAGCATCCTCATAAACTTCTGGAATCGCAGAACCGGGTAAAATGTCGTGAAACTGGTTAAATAAAAGCTTCTTCCATGATGATTCTATCTCTTTTTGAGGATAAGCTACACCTGTAGTGATAGTTGCCAAACTAGCAAATAACTCTGCCTCATATAATAAATTCTCACATTTACGATTTAAACGCTTCTGGTCTCCGTGAGTTGTATAACAACCGCGATGAAATTCTAAATACAGTTCGTCATTCCAAACCGGAAAATTACTAGTTTTATCCTGAATACTCTGTATATATTCTTCAGAATTTTTAAACTCCAAATCGGGAAATAAGTCAGAATTTTGCCAGCGACGAGCCACTTCTAACATATCTCTGGTAGGTCCTCCCCCATGGTCTCCAACTCCCGGCAACCACAGAGCATCTTTGATACCAGTCTGTTCTCGCCACTCACAGGAATATTCCACCATCTTCACCGGGTCAATACTCTCTCCAATTAACGGTGACATATAGCTAAATATCTGACTTCCATCAGGCGATCGCCACCAAAAAGCCCCATGTTCAAATTTCGTTGAGTCGTTCCAGCGTAGCTTTTGAGTTACAAAATACTTTACACCCGCCTCTACCAAAAACTGCGGTAAACTTCCGCAAAAACCAAAGCTATCTGGTAACCATACCACCTCCGATACCTTACCGAATTTCTCCAATACATATCTCTGACCGTAAAATAACTGACGAACAATGGACTCGCCACTAATTAAATTTAACTCCGGTTCTACCCACATACCCGCCGCAACTTCCCAACTCCCATTAGCGATCGCATTCTGAATTTTGGTAAATAAGTCGGGACGGTTTTCCTCTATCCAAGCGTACAGAGCGGGACTTGAGTGAGTAAAAATCAACTCTGGAAAGTCTTCCTGCAAACTCAAAACTGACTCAAAGGTATTCTGAGCTGCTTTCCAAGTATCTTCTACCCTCCACAACCAGGCTAAATCTAAATGGGCATGTCCTAAAAGATACATTTTTTCTTTTAGGTCGGGCAATAATGTCTTTAAATTTTTTCTTAATTTTCCTAACTTTTCTTCCCACTCTTTTCTAGTTATATTTACAGCTTCCCCATTTAGCTCCGGAGCAAACTTTTCTACCAAATCCTTTAAACTCTCTAATTTATCCTTTCCAGAACTTTCCTGAGAATAACTTTTTAAAAAGCAGTTAACTACAGCCAACTCATCAGCGATAAAATTGGGTTCAGGGAAATTATCTTCACAATCATCAGAACCGTAATCAGACTCATAAAATAAAAGCGATCGCACTAAAGCACCGTCATCATGTCCCGGACTTACCAAACGTAGGGCAATGGTAAACTCCAGTTTGGGTGTGACTTCCTTTTTCAACAAAACTCGCGGTGCAAAGTCAAATAAATCCCCCTGTGCAATTAACTTTCCATCAACATACACTTCTCCAGATTCAGCCCACCACACAACACCTAAGCGTAAGGACAACCCGCTAATGGGATAACCATTTAAATCATGGGGAACTTTAATCCGTTGCACCAACCATAAAGTTTTTTTCCCCCTCTCCCAAGCAATATGCTCTTTGTGATTAAGTTTTGCAGCTTCCCATTTAGAAGAATCATTAGGGAAGTCGGAGTTGATCACCTCTGCTAAATCTATATCTTGATAACTCACATACCAAGAGGACTGCATATTAAACTGGGAAAGAGAACGTAATTTACTAACTACGGTAGAAATCAAATTAGTATTAGATGACGGTAGAGTGGGTGTCATATTTTCGCTAATATTTATGTGAATTAGATTATGTAAATTAGATAATATGAATTAGGTGGTGGCTTAGATTAAGGATATTTCTGAAATTGAAATTACTAGGACACCGCCAGTATATTTTAGTGGTGTAAGGTTTGCACCTTGATTATTGATGAAATTATTTTCAGCAAACCCTGAGTAGATGAAATCAAATATCCTAAACTATTTGATTGGGATATTTGATTGGGATATTTGATTGGGATATTTGAGTGTAAGTACAGATAAACTTGGATTAATTTACTACTTACATTTACTATTTACAACTGATGACAATAATCTGAATAAAAGAAATTGATAAAAGAAGCTGATAAAAGACCCATTCAAAAACTCATTAAAAACTAATAATATGCCTTCTGTACCTCCCGGTCGATACCAAAGTAAATTGTTTAACTTTTTTCATCGTCAGTCTCGACGTTTGAACGAACAGTTACAACAAAGATTTCGGAAACTAAAAGTTAATTTGACTTGGTCTGCGGAAACTTTGCTTTACCCAATTTACAAGCTATTACAGAGAACTTACGAATCTGCGGGAAAACAATTAAAGTCACAGCAAAGCAAACGAGAATTAAATCTATTAAATCTACCAAGTTCTGAATCAACTTCTCAGTTCGTAGATATACCAGTAAGCAATCTTTTATCTGCGATAGATAAAATACAATTTACAACAGATACAGTTAGTCAAGTTACTAATCATATTGATTATCCTAGTTCTTCTAATTCTTCTCGTCGGTTAATTCAAGGTATTGCTTGCGACATTTCTCAACGACAACTAGTTTTAATTAGCGTAGAAAATGAAATTCTTGATGTCCTCAATTCTCAACAGCAGGAAGAATTGCAAAAGCTAATTATTACAGAAATAGCTAAATATTGGCATATATGGAATTTATCACCAAATCAATCTAAAACCCGATTATTAACAAAACTAGGTAATCTATTAGCTAGGATAAAGGGTAATCGGTTGATATCAGCACAAAAAAGTCAAGACCTAAGTACAGAGTTAAATAATTTTGATCAATCTTTAGAATTTCTGGATACAAGAGTTGCAACACTAGAATCCAACGCTTTATCCAATGCTTTGATACCTTTATCTCAAACTTCAGTAATAGTTGGACGAAAAACTGTCAAATTATTAACTTATATACTGAAAAAATTAGATATATTTCTTTATGGTCAAAAACAAGGAGTCATTATAGGAAATCAGGAAAAAGAATTCAGCAATATAGAAGTAAAAAATAAGAAAATAGAATTATCTGCACTCAAAAATTTAATTCTTGCTGCCATTGATTACTTTTTTGGTCACAAGCAAAGTGATAAATTACGAGTTAATAGGGAATTAGATAATTTTTTACCTATAGATAGGAAAATAAATAGAAAAAATATAACTGGTAAAAAAACACGTTTACTAAATTATAATTTTCAAGTCACACAAAAGAATAATTTAACTGATGAAGTTTTAAATGACCAGAATAATGATATTTGGCTCACATTTGATGAATTATTTGGTGATTTTACAGACGATATTGATAAGAAATTCCAACATAAATCCTTAAAACAAAGAAAGTTATTTCAAAGCAAGCAAAATTCACCAGAGTTAGTTACACCTCTAGAAATTGGTAGTAAAATAAATTCTCAATCTACAGGAAATTTCATAAATTTAGATAAATCTTTCACAAAAGAAATTAAACATCAACCAGACTGGATAGAAACTAAAGCCAAATTCGTTGGTTATAATAAGCATCCCTTAGAACAACTTTTAGAATGGCTAGATAACACTATGTTATTCCTAGAAAAAATCTCCATCAAGGTTTTTAAATTCTTGATTCAATTATTAGGAGGGAAAAATTAATACCATTTCTTCATTAGGTTTAACAAGTGCGATCGCCTGGAGAGTAATAGGCTTAAATTCCATCATTAATGAAGCTTTTCCTGCAATTATAATTTCCTTAGTTTTTCACGAAATATTAATGAAAACTTGTTTTAAATTAAAGCAATCGTCATAGCGGTGGTGAAGGATTCCCATCATAATTTTTTTTCTACAAAATTCTTATGGGTACCCATGAAACCTATTTCCTTCTAATTAGGGTTTGCAAAAAAGTTTGAATACTTGAGCAGGTTAATGGTCAATCAGCAACTTTAACAACCCGATACTCTATACCAGTTTCAAAAATTCTCACCCCTCCACCTTCAGCAACAGTTTGCCTTAAGGCTGATAAATTACTAACTTGTACTCCAGCTAAATAATTTATTCCCATTTCTGCTAACTCCGTTAACCAGGGAAGAGTCGGTCCCATTAACACTAACTGAGCATTTTGTGAAAGCTCAACTAAACGAGGAAAAGTTTTATTAACAATAGATGTAGCTGTTAGAAATACCCAGTCTGCTTTTGGTAATAAATATTCCGATGCTGGTGCGGGAAAGTCTCCTTTTTTTGGTTGCAATTCCAGCACATTCATTTGCATCTCATCTTTATATTTATCCAATCCTGGATAGCGTCCAATGATACAAACTTTTTGATTACGAATTTGTGGTAAAAAATGTTCAAATACAGCTAAATTAGCAGAACTTTCAGGAGATAATGGTACTCCGGTATTAGGGAGTGAAGAATTAGAATTGATAACAGAGTTAATTGCAGCCATTCCCACAGTCGCTTGATAAGCATCCCAGGAAAGCAACCAAGATGCAATTTCTGAAATGGGCTTATTTACTAAAGTACCAGACCAAGGTAAAGTGCGGGTCGCAGTTCCAGGACTCATACATAAACCTACTCCTTCTGATTTGCAGAAAGTCCAAGTTAAGCCGATAATAATTTCTTGAATTTGAGTATTTGTATTTGCATATTCTAGTAATAAGTCATATATTTTTTGTGGATGAATCATAAAGGTAATATTGCTTATTTATTACTTTTTGGAATTTATATTTCCAAAAATAATAATACTTTTAAAGAAATATTATTGTATTAAAAATTATTTTTTTAATTACACTGATTAATTGTAATATTCTAACTTGCTAATTATTTTATACTTAAAAATTTAGATATTCACAATCTTTTATATAAAAGAACAATCCTCTTCTAATGCTTTATCAAGTAATATCTGATACTCCTCATCACTAATCCCATAAGCCCCAAATCTTTCTAAATGGGGATTCATCATTTGAGCATCAAACAAAATAAAATTCCTCTTGCGCAGCCTTTCTACAAGTTTTACCATTGCGACCTTAGAACCCTCTGTAATCCGGTAAAACATTGATTCACCAATAAAAGCCCCTCCAATAACTATACCTAAAATTCCCCCCGCCAGTTTATCACCCTGCCAAGTCTCAAAACTATAAGCCCAACCATGTTGATTCAACAAGTGGTAAATTTCCATTAACTCTTCAGATATCCAAGTGCTATCTCGGTCTGCACAACCTTCCACAACAGCCGAAAAATCGCGATTAATAGCAATACTAAATCTTTCTTGGTTAATTGCCCTACGCAAAGACTTAGGACAATGAAAACGCTCATCTAAAGGAATCAAAGTGCGATCGCTACTACCATACCACCCCAATTTATTATTCTCGTCAGACATGAGAAAATATCCTTGGGCATAGCCTTCAATTATACTGGCGACATCGTAATACATTTATCAACTAACAGTTATTTGCTGTTTCTTAGGGGTCAGAGAATGTTATATCCCTACTTATCAGATTTGAGTTCACTATATTCCTGTTCCCTAGTAGTTCACCCAGCGAACTTTGCGTGGTTGTTCGTGAAAAGAAAAAGTTGTTTCTCCCTCTGCTCCCAGTCTGCGACAACGCTTTCAGCGAACCGCTTCCTCTGCTTCCCCTGTCTGCCTTTACCCGGCAATTTTGGCTTGGTCGAGTACTAATTGCAAGCTAAATAAAAGTCATAAGTTAACGCTTATCTTTATAAAAATTTTATAATTATTGAAAAATTAAGTATCATAACTCAGAATAATTTATGAGCATACATCATAAAAAACTCGTAATTTTTATTAAAAACTGAAAAATGACTGAACCTATACCAGCAATTACTTTACCACCAGCCCAAAATCCCCAGGAAGAGGCAAAATGGTTAAAACAAAGTTTACATAAATGGCTCGATGAAGAATTTTTACCAGAAGATATAAACCCTATAATTGCAGAACGAGCAGCACAAATATTTATGCGACAACGAATGGAAGGAGAAAATGACTTAGGCTCTTTAGTAATTGCTATAGTCGTAGAAATGCAAGCCTTTGACTTCTCCAAAAGCTTCTATGGAGAATTTGCGATCGCAAATGCTGTCAGCGACCTTTTATTAGATAGTTTGGGTATAGATAAATGTTGCGGGCAGTAATCTGCAGGGTAAAATGCGAGGATAGAGGAAGATGGGAAGGAGACACTGGGAAAGGTAAATTCAAAATTCAAAGTTCCATTTACCCAATTACCCATTACCCATTCCCCATTACCTATTACCAGCTTGACTTTACCACTCCAGGTAAAAGACCTTGGTGTGCCCAATCTCTGAGAACATTTCTGCACAATCCAAAATCGCGGTAAACTGCCCGAGGACGACCTGTAACCCAGCAGCGATTTTGACGACGACTGGGAGCGCTATTACGAGGAAGACGCTGGATTTGACGATGAATCTCGAATTTATCAGCTGGGTCTTCGGTGGTACGAAATTCTTCTAGTAATGCTTCTCTTTTTTGAGCATACTTTGCAATCAATTTAGCGCGTTTCTTTTCGCGCTCAACCATAGCTTTCTTTGCCATACAGTTAGTATATTTTAATAAAATTTTTGAACAGCATTTTCCATTCTATCGGAAGCAAGAGAGTTATGACAGAAATAGTTGAAAATTTTAAGTTGAAAATTCCAAATTAATTAACACTTTTTAACACTATTCACCCTTCCCCATCTACAAACGGACATAAACTCTGAGCAAATTCACACTCAGAACACATCGGCGATCGCGCTTTACAAACTGCTCTACCGTGATATATCAACCGAATTGACCAGTTTTCCCAATCTGATTGCGGTATCAGCTTCATTAAGTCTCTTTCAATGCGTACTGGGTCGGTATGTTTAGTTAAACCTAAACGTTGACTCAGACGACTAACGTGAGTATCAACAGTAACTCCTGCATTGATTCCGAATGCGTGTGCTAAAACCACATTGGCTGTTTTCCGCGCAACTCCAGGAAGTTTTATCAACTCTGCCATTTCTGAAGGTACTTTACCGTTAAAGTCGCTGACAATCATTCTAGAAGCGGCTTGGATATTTTTGGCTTTATTTCGATAAAATCCTGTTGAACGTACTAAAGTCTCTAGTTCGCTTAATTGAGAATTTGCTAAACTTGGCGCATCAGGAAATTTTTTAAATAGTTCTGGAGTAACCTTGTTAACTCGCTCATCAGTACACTGCGCGGATAAAATTGTTGCTACTAAAAGCTGTACAGGAGTCTGGTAAGTCAAAGAACAGGTTGCATCTGGATATAAACGCTTCAAGCGAACCAGTATTTCACCGGTTCGCTGTTTTAAAGAAGCTCTCTTAGTTTTAGCACTCATGAATTTTAGCGCTTACTGGAACAACTGTTGCACCCACTGTAATTCTGTTGTTTCTTTCACAATCAGAAACATACCTAAACCTAAGAGTAGCATCAAACCTGTTTGCATTACACCCTCTTGAATGCGTTGAGGTAGAGGTTTACCCATTACACCTTCAAACAACAAAAAGGCTAACTGTCCCCCATCTAAAGCAGGAAGAGGCAAAATATTAATGACTGCCAAATTGATGCTAATTAAAGCACCAAAAAATAATAAACTACCGGAGTCATTCTGAGCAATATTAGCACCAGCTTTCACAATATTCACAGGTCCCGATAACTGGGGTGCAGTTTCACCAAAATTGGTGACAAGTTGAGTAAGACCCGAAAAGGTTAAAGTTAAAATTCTTTGAAATTCAGAAGCTCCGACTTTAATAGCTTCTAAGGGATTAGTTACCTTGCGTCGCTCAATTTTCTGATTAGCGACAAGACCCACACCAATACTAGCTTTACCTTCAGAGTTAGTTTGTGGAACAACTGTTAAACTTAATTCCTCCTCTCCACGAGAAATATCTAACTTTACAGGTTCCTCAGCACTGTTTGCAATTATTTTCTTAAAAGCTTGTAAATCTGGATTATCTGAAAACTCTTGACCATTGGCAGCTAAAATAACATCTCCTGGTTGAATACCAGCTTCTTGAGCAGCACTACTAGCTTCAGGTATCAGTTGTGAAATAACTATACCAGGGTTATTTTCCACTACCTGGGGAATTCCCACCAAACCAGCTTGAGTTGTCAGTAAAAAATAAGCAAAAATTAGATTAGCTATCACTCCAGCACTAATCACTATTGCTCTATCTAAAATCGGACGATTGCTCAACAAATCGGGGTCATTACGAGGAATATCACAATCCGGGTCTTCATCAGGAAAACCTACAAACCCTCCTAAAGGGAAAGCTCTAATCGCATATTCAGTTTGTGAACCCTGATATTTCCAAATTATTGGTCCAAACCCCAAAGAAAAACGATTAACATGAATCCCCTGGGAACGAGCTGCTAAAAAATGTCCTAACTCGTGGACAAAAATTAAAACCATTAAAACCGCGATCGCTGCAAAAGCCGATAATACTGACATATAGATGAATGGGTAAATTTATTCGATTACATTTTGATTACACTTATTATTTATTTTAAAGTGTTAAGCAATGTAAATTATAAAAACAGGATACATTTTTTGGTAATTGGTAATCGTTAATCGCTAATTGCTTTGCCATTATAGTTTTTAAAAATATTCCCTACTTCACAACTCACCACTCATCACTCACCACACTTACAAAACCTCCTTCCCATCCATATAAGGTTGCAACGCTTCGGGTATAGTGACCGTTCCATCTGGTTGTTGATAGTTTTCCAAAATTGCTGCCATTGTACGTCCAACAGCTAAACCGGAACCGTTGAGAGTATGTAAGAATTGAGTTCCTTTTTTACCAGTTTCTTTAAAACGAATATTTCCCCGTCTTGCTTGAAAGTCTAAAAAGTTTGAACAACTAGAAATTTCTCGATAGGTTTGAGCTGAAGGTAACCAAACTTCTAAATCATAGGTTTTAGCTGAAGAGAAACCTAAATCTCCAGTACATAAGCTCAAAACTCGATAAGGTAGCTTTAATTCCTGTAAAATAGCTTCGGCGTTTCCTAACAGTTTTTCTAATTCCTCAGCAGAAGTTTCGGGATGGACAAATTTAACTAACTCTACTTTATTAAACTGGTGCAAACGAATCAAACCGCGCATATCCCGTCCATAACTTCCTGCTTCCCGACGAAAACAAGGAGTATAAGCACAGTGGTAAATTGGTAACTCATCAACATTGAGAATCTCTCCCCTGTATAAATTAGTCACAGGTACTTCCGCAGTTGGAATTAACCATAAATCATCATCACTACACTTAAAGCTATCTTCAGCGAACTTTGGTAATTGTCCCGTAGCAGTTAAAGACTCGCTATTAACCAAAAATGGTGGTATTACTTCCACATATCCCGCAGCAATTTGACGATTCAGCATAAATTGAATTAATGCTCTCTCTAAAGCTGCTCCAGCCCCCATCAGTGCAATAAAGCGACTTTGAGCTATTTTGACTGCACGTTCTACATTCAGGATACCTAGCTTCTCACCTATTTCCCAGTGAGGTAATATCTTGTTATCCTCAGTAGTTGTATCCTGGTTAATATACTCATCACCCCAACGTCTCACTTCGACGTTTTCTTCTTCATGTTTACCCAGGGGTGTGGAATCATCAGGTAAATTTGGTAAAGCCAGCAAAAGCTCGTTTATTTGACCGAGTAACTCTTTCTCTTGTGGTTCTAAATCATTAATTTCGGCTTTAATAGAACTCCCTTCTTCTCGTAAGGCTTTTATCTCATCACCCTTGGGGTCACAACCACCCTTAATCTTGCTAGGAATGGTCTTAGCGACCTCATTACTACGTGCTTGCAGTTGACTACGCTTATTCTCTAATTCCCGTTGCTTCTCGCTTAATTCAATTATCGGTTGAATATCGTAACTACCTCGACTATTCAACTTTTCTTGTACAAACTTTGGATTTTGTCTTATCTGCTTAATATCAAGCACTGATTCTTCTCAACTTCTTGCTTATCATATAGCGCTACGCTTGAAGGTTAGGAAAGATAGAGAAGTTAAACCCTCCGATGAAAGGAGTCCCTTCTACTTCCTGCCTTCTGCCTCCTGCATGATGACTATATTTGGTTAACAAATCAGAATATAACAATTTTCTCTAATATTTTTCTCTAATATTTCCTTAAAACATAGATAACACAGCAATAGTCTATAAGGTATCCACGATCAGAATTTATGCAAAGTCCCACTCTAGAAAACAGTCAATTCCTCTTCAAAATCTCAAACCTTTAACTTATACGTTGCAACTGAGTGAATCCTAACTAATAAAAATTAAGCCCAGGAATACGCAGAAACTCCCCATAAATAAGCACATAAGTAATTCCTTTCTGTTTTCTGCTTCCTTTTTCCAACCTAAAATTCAGATACTTACAAGAATATTTTCCTTACAGATATAAATTATTCTTATAATTATGTTTATTTTTATTCATAATCATGATGTCGCAAAACTTCTAACGACATACAAATTACATAAAAGCTGCACAGAAATTAGCGAGTAATACGATTAAGCAGCCAAATTGAACCTGCGATTCCCACAAAGTGACCAGACATAACCTGGACACTTGCTAAGACCACAAACATCTCCAAACCAGTAATAAGTTGATTAGAGTTAGTAATTATGGAAGCTCCAGCCTGTACTGATAGAGCTTTGAGAGCTAAACCTCCGGCGATCGCTTGCACTCCTAACAGAGTTAATAACATTCCCACTAAATTTACAGTCAAGCCCAATCTTAATATCTGTACAGTTTGGCTCTTTCGTGGACGATTGCTGGAGTTTGAAGACAATAGTCTTCTACCAATATTTTTGTAACGGAAACTTAGATAAACACCTACTGCTAAAGCAAGTAAACCGCAAATTGTGAAAAATACACCAGAACCAGTTCCAGCATTAGCATTTGAAGCCTCGCTTCTTTGACCAAAGGCAATAAATAAAAATAAGACAACAGAAGAGATAATAATTAACGCTAGCTGTAATCCAAAGCTAGCCCAACCTATTACCCGAAATGTATTGCCTACTTCTCGGACATTCAAAGGAGACGATGAAGTCTCAGACTTGTCTGACATGTTAACCACCAGTAACCGGCGTTTGATAAGCGTTTGATAAATGTAATATCACACTTACCTTAGTCAAATAAAGACATCTCCAGAATACAAAAGTTTACTCAAAAAAATCCAGCATCAATCCTCATAATTAATCCTCATAGTTTTAATAACTTGGATTTCGTCAATTGTTGGCTTAAAATCTAACTTGCCATACTGGGATAATTACAGGTAAAAAAGTATTCATTAAGTTTTATGTAAAAAAATGCAATTTGCCTTTAAAATTGCTTAGGTGCCATTTTATGCTTAGGCAGTCCTCACACGTTTGGCATCACTCGACACACCCACGGTAGCAAAGCTGCTGTTATAAAAGCTCCTCACCACGCTGCCCATGTTGACAGTGAGTGAGTGGTTCACATACCTCATACTGTTCTTGCCTTATCTGGTGTAGATAAATGCGGACATTACTTAGACTATGTCGTTCGGCAATTTTTCTTAAGTAGCGTTATACACTTACTAAATCAGGGGTTTACAGTATATACTCTCTATCAACATTTTAGGCTCAACCCTGCGGCATATTTCTAGCCATTTTATAACTATGAGACTTGAGGATATATATCAGTACTTTGAGAATCCTCCGCCAACTTACCTTTGTCAAGAATTAGCAGTTTGCTATATTTTGTATGTTTTATTACAAGGTGAATCATACGGAACCGAGTTAATTCAGAAATTAGAAACCGAGTACCCAACCTATCGGCTTTCAGATACTGTGCTTTACAGCGCGATTAAGTTTCTGGAAGATCAGAAGGCTATCACCGGTTACTGGAAAAAACTTGAAGGTAGAGGAAGACCCAGAAGGATGTACCAAGTTGCCCCTGAGTGGCAAAATCAAGCACAAGATTTTGCTAACTTGTGGCAAAATTACATCCTTAAGAGGACAAAATAGAGAAATAATTAATAATGAACAAGACTAACAAGTCTCCTCCATCACACAACTAACAATTCGTTATGGATATACCTGTACTGCCATCTACGTTGCTGCTAACACTATTATTATTGATTGGTCTGATTTTCTTTATCCGTGCATCCGCCAAAGACAGAACGCAGACAGTTAAGCTAGCCTCCCAGAGAGACGAAGCTGTTTTAATGCCTCAATTACAAGATTACTTCACAGCGAGGTCTTATCGAGTGGCAGCGATAGACCCGCTAACTAATCAAGTAACTATGACTGGTTTCGTTAGACCTAGTGTATTCTTAACTATTTTCTTAACCCTACTAGCAACAGTAGGTTTATTGTGTTTATCTTTGGTTATCTCACAGCTATTCCCTAATCTAAATTTAGCTTTTCTGGGAATAGTTCTCCTCGCACCTTTAGCAGGTCTTTTCTACTGGAAAAAAGCAGGAAGGCTTGAGAATGTAGTACTTCAGCTCGAAAAGACTGAAAGTACAGATAAATTCTCCAGCAAGTTAACTGTAATAGCCCATAGGGATGAAGTCCTAGAAATTCAGAAAGCCCTACAGCTAGTTAGTATTGAATAAGATTTGTATCTTGATGAAATCTTAACAAACTTTACTTTCCGCAAATTGTAAAGTCAAAACCTACTCACAAAACTTTTATAAATTTTAGGAGTATCTAATATATTAGTTCTCCTAGAATTGTATTAATCTCCACAACAAAAATTTGCAGTGGAGATTAATCAAGTACCGCTTTCAATAATAAAGTGAGGAAAACTACAATAATTAAATAAGTAGTTAATCTCAAAAACAAACTGATATTACAGCAATTCCATAATTACAGATTAATGCTGTGCCTTAAAACAAACAGTTGAATCAATCGAACTGAGTTGAAAAAGCTCCTTTTGATTTAGTTATATTTTGTTAAATTTTATTAGACTTTAGGAAATACTTACTACTAGAAATTATTCTGCTTGATGAATGATATAACTCATCAACAAAGCATTACCTACTCATTTCAACTGACACATTAACTAGAAACTTAAGAAAATCTAAAGTTTAACCAGAAAGCGATCGCTTTGTCAGTTAATAGTGATGAAAGCTCAATAGTCAGAGTTGAAACCACAGATGGGATCTATGGCTTAATGTACTGCTACTGCCGCTGCTAGCACTTCTTGTTCCACAGAACCATCAAGAGTTCTTAAGCTGGGAAACAAGAAATGATTTTCTTCGACGTATTGAGCACCAAATAGACCCTTCTCAGCCCAAAAGTAGCGGTCTGTGGTATGCTCATTACGTTTTACAAGTAACAAAGCAGGTGGCAAAATCCCCTCAGCTTGGATAAATTTCCTCGCTGCTGTTACGGGTTTATCATCGCCACTTTCGATGCTAAATTGGGGGACATTCTCTAGGATGCGTCTACCCTCTTGACGACGACGACTCTTCCGCTTGCGTCTCCTAGCCAACCTATTTTCCTCCTCTTTCAAGCTATTAAGATTGTAGTGATAGCTACAAAACCCGTCGTAATTATAAAAGTTTTAGCTTTAAAAATCAACTGTTTTTAATGTTTGATTACCATAAAATTAAGATATTTGAATGTAAATAAATAAAATTGAGTTCAGAATATAATCCGGTAGAGCAATGCATTATCTCCTGATCAAGGTTAAGCTTTGTAAAAAGGCTTGATAGTTTTAGAGAAATAAAATTTAGATAAAACATAATTTGTCTGTAATAGTTGTTGATTTAATCATTAGTACAACACGGCGTAACTAAAGCAATCGTTATACATCTGTAAAAAACTTAATTTTCAAGCTTTCTGCCTCAATGCCCTCTTACTTCTGCCTTCATATACTAGTTACTATTTTTTGCCCACTTTGTATCAACATATGTTAGTTTCTACCAGTTCTGAGTTTGTTGCTTTGGCTCGGGAGCAGATGATTCTTCTGACCCAGAGTTTGGGAGCGTCTTTAAGCATTGTCTATTTAGCGCAAGAATTGGTGGAACCTCAGAGCAGTGAGGCAAAACTGATACCAATATTGGCTTATCCAGAGAAGAACTTTGTTAGAGACAATTTCAGTGCTTTAGCTTTACCAAAATTAAGTCAAAATCTGAATCAGAAATTATTGACTCCAGGGCAAGGTTTAACAACTGATGTGGGTCGAGATAACCTAGTTGATGAGGATGTAGATAGTTCTGATGTGAATGGGGATAATTCCTTTGATGGGGAGCAAGTTGTTTTACCTCTAATTCATGAAAATATGATGATGGGGTTACTTGTCACATTTAGAGAAGACCGTGCTTGGAAAGAACAAGAGCGTCAAGAAATCGAACGTATTGCCGGGACAATAGCTTTCGCTTGTGTTTTAGATAGACGTAGAGATTGGTTAGAGCAGCAGTTAGAGCAGCAGCAGATATTGCAAGAAAAACAGCAAGATTTGCTTGATACTTTATTACATCAATTGCGCAATCCAATTACAGCATTACGAACTTTTGGCAAATTATTGATGAAGCGCTTCAGACCGGGTGATGGGAATGCTGAGGTTGCAGATTCGATTGTTCGAGAAAGCGATCGCTTAAAGGAGTTGATACAAAAGTTCGATGAAATTTTAAATTTAGCTCCCAAGGATTTAGTACAGCACTTACCCCCAGAGGAAGTATTAGTTGAGGCAACAGTCCAAGATGCTCGAGATACTCACCATGCACCCCTGTTGTTACCTGGAAGCGGTGAAAAAGAAACTTTATGTGAACTTTCTGAAATTATCAATCCTTTACTAGTATCAGCTAAAGCGATCGCTCAGGAAAGAAATTTGAATTTGATTACTCACATATCTCCTCAAATCAAGCCGGTGAGAGCTAATACAAAAGCCTTGACGGAGGTTTTGAGTAATATTATTGATAATTCCCTCAAATACACTCCTGAAGGGGGAGAAATAGTGATTAATGTTGGTAAAAGCAAAGTTGATTGTATAGGGATTGCAATTAGCGATAGCGGTCCTGGTATTCCCGAAGAAGATTTAGAACACCTTGGTGAACGTCATTATCGCGGAATACAAGCAAATACAGATATACCCGGCACAGGTTTAGGTTTAGCGATCGCTAAACAGTTGATTGAAGCTATGCATGGGAACATCGAAGTTTTTAGTCCGGCTTTAGATACGGAGATAAAATCTATCACTTCAAAGGGGACTACTGTTATTATTTGGTTGCCTGTATTTTAGGATTTCAGAGTTTTAGGATTCCAGAGTTTTGAGACTCAAAACATAAAACTCATTCAAATGCCGAATTATCAGTACTCAACAACTAAGCTCCAGAAATAAATTAACCGCTTGTGGAGCAGACTCGACAAAATCGAGGACTTAAACGGCACGAAGGTCTTCCAGAAGAGTTATAGGTCGTGCAATAAGGGAAAATAGCAATTTGGTGCTGATGAGAATCTAATTTCTGTAATTTGCTTGGCAAATTTCTTTTTTGATGACTATTATGTGTGAAAAATAGCCAAATCAGTTTAGGCAAACCAAAACAGATAACTGTGTTCGTCAATGTCAGTAACAAAATATCTAGTAATTCCATAATCAAACACTAATTTTGACAAATCGGTATAAATCGCAGAATTCCCAAAAATTGTTGAAGAGAAATATATATTCTCTCCATATAAGTTAATTATATAGTTTATTTTTGTAAAGAATCCTATTATTTTATTGCGAGTATAGTAGGTAACCAGAAATAACTTCTGGGAACCATAGTAATTATTATGGTGAAATTATTATGGTAAATCGTTTGATTTAGCTGTCATTTAAATTTAATTAAGTTTTAAATTTTAATTAAATTTAAATTAAGTTTCAACTTAATTCAAACTAAATTCCAATTTAATTCCAATTAAATCCAACTAAATTTAGAATTCAACCGATTCAAATTATGTCAGAAACATCAAAAGTTTCCCTATTATCAGAGGTACCAGCAGCAGAACGCTTGCGTATCAAACAGATGGCTGACTATTCTCATATCAATTCCATATCTGAAATTTGGTCAATAGCAGCAGAAAAATTTGCCGATAATACAGCCTTATGCAATCCTCATGCTAAGGAAAAAATTGTTATTAGCTATACATTATTGTGGAAGAAAATTCAGCAATTTGCCTGTGGATTACAAACTTTAGGAATTAAAACAGGAGAGTTTATTTCCTTAATTGCTGATAATAGTCCACGCTGGTTTATCGCAGACCAAGGAATGATGGCTATAGGGGTAGTAGATGCAGTTCGTAGTTCTCAAGCAGAACGAGAAGAATTGCTATTTATTATCGAAAATAGCGGTAGTACAGCATTAGTTTTAGAAGATATTAAAACATTCCAAAAACTGCGTTCAGGTTTAGAAGACTTACCAATAAAACTGGTTGTCTTGCTCTCAGATGAAGAACCACCTACAGATGATGTTCTGAAGGTAGTTAATTTTTCTAATTTAATGGATATTGGTAGCAAAGGTACTTTTGAAAAACCTAATTACAGTCGGGACGCACTAGCAACTTTGCTATATACCTCTGGAACTACAGGAAAGCCTAAAGGGGTGATGTTATCTCACGCTAACTTGCTGCATCAGGTGAATAATCTATTAATTGGAGTCCAACCGGAAGTAGGGGATATCGTCTTAAGTATTCTTCCAACTTGGCATACTTATGAGCGCAGCATAGAATATTTCTTACTTTCCCAGGGTTGCACCCAGATATATACAAACTTACGTTCTGTAAAGAAGGATTTACAAGAATGGAAACCCTATTATATGGGTTGCGTACCTCGTCTTCTAGAGTCAATTTATGAAGGAGTACAAAAGCAATTTCGCGAACAACCAGCGAAAAAACAGCGATTAATCAAAACATTTTTAGGACTCAGTGATAAATATATTCGAGCGCGACGAGTATCTCAAGGGTTAGACTTAGATAATCTTAATCCCTCCGTCCCCCAAAAGCTAGCTGCACAAATTCAGCAATCTTTACTAGCACCTTTCCACAAGCTAGGAGACAAAATTGTTTACAGCAAAGTTAGACAAGCTACCGGGGGTGAAATTAGACAGATGATTAGTGGGGGTGGAGCTTTACCCAAACATGTTGACAATTTCTTTGAGATTATTGGAGTAGAGGTTTTAGTTGGTTATGGTTTGACGGAAACTTCCCCCGTGACTCATGTTCGACGACACTGGTGTAATTTGCGCGGTTCTTCTGGTAAACCTATTCCTGGAACAGAAACAAAAATAGTTGATTTAGAAACTCATAAACCTTTAAAAGATGGGGAACGTGGTCTAGTTTTGTTACGCGGTCCGCAGATTATGCAAGGCTACTATAAGAACCCAGAAGCGACAGCAAAAGCTATTGATAGTGAGGGTTGGTTTAATAGCGGTGATTTGGGCTGGAAAACAGCGCAAAATGACCTAGTTTTAACCGGACGTGCTAAAGATACTATCGTATTAACCAATGGGGAAAATATCGAACCACAGCCTATTGAGGATGCTTGTTTGCGATCGCCTTATATCGATCAGATTATGCTAGTAGGACAAGACCAGAAATCTCTAGGTGCTCTAATTATTCCAAATATTGAAACTTTAGAGCAATGGGCAAAAACCAATGGAGAGAAATTATGTTTAGAAGACAACAATATTTCGGAATCCGACGGTCAAAAAATTAACCTCTCAAGTAAAATAATTCAGGATTTGTTTCGACAAGAATTGAATAGAGAAGTACGAAATCGTCCTGGATATCGACCAGATGACCGTATTGGACCATTCAAGTTGCTTATGGAGCCGTTTTCTATTGAAAATGGCATGATGACCCAAACTTTAAAAGTCCGGCGAAATGTAGTCATGGATAATTATCACTATATTATTAGTGAAATGTTTTCTGGATAATTAAGATAATTAATTATTACCCGGATAATCTCAATTACAGTTTATAGAGTGAACGCGAAAATATGGATGTCTCCAAAGCTCAACAATTAATTCTCAAGCGTGGTGTTAACGTCAAAGCAATTGTGACTCCTTTGTGGAAACAAGAAGTACAAGAACAATTGCAAACACAAATTACCCAAACCGATCAACAGTTAGAAGAACTTGAACAGCAAGGAAAAAGAGCGATAGAAGCAATCCAAAAACAAAGTATCCAACCCCCCGGACCTGAGACTAATGCACAAATTGAGAGTATTCAAGGTCAGGTAAATGAGAAGAAAAGCGAACTTTTAGAACAAAAAAATCAAAGTTTGCAAAATCTTCAGCAAGTTCAACTCTTAGAGTTGGATCAAGAGGTTAATCAGTTCCAGTTAGAAGGATTTTTTAAGGTGGAAAAAGGAGATAACCTGATTGCGAAGATGCAGGTAGAGGTAGTGTTACGCGATGGTGTTGTTGAAGAAATTCGCGGCGATATTTAAGTGTAATATTACTAGTTAAAATGTCAGGGTACAGAAAGTAATTTTGTACCCTGACATTTTGTTTGATATTCTTGAAAAGAAAAGAAAAAAGACTTCAAGGATTTTCCCTTTGGAAAAAGGTCACATTTCTACCCAGATTTATCTGTAGGGGTATATTGGCAGAATCGGACAAAGCGAACAAAGCGATTAACAGCGTCTGTCCGCTAATGGATTTAACCACACTGTATATACTAATTGACAATTTTAGATTTTTAGGATTCTCACACCACAAATAAATATAGTCTCTAAAAATCTTTTACGATACTTAACTTAACTAAATTAAACTTGTTTAACTTAACATTAAGTTATTACTTAAGTTATTAATAATTACCTTTCTAAAGCTTGTTGGCAGCTTACAGGTTGTAATTTATGATACTCCTCAAACATACATTGCCTTTGAGAGCCAGCCCAAACTATTTGCCAAGCACGTGGAGAATTAATTAATAGCGATCGCCCGAAGGTCGTAAATTCAACTCGATATTTAATTCTCTTAAAGTAGTTATCTTTAGGTATAGTCTGAGTAACTACAACTAAAGCTCTATCGGGTTTAGGATAGGTAACTTCTACCTTACGAGTACCTTTAGGGGAGGAACGCCGATATCCACATACTCCATCATTACATGACCTAGTAATCGTAACTGATTCTACCTCCTCAAATGTGTTGAGAGCTAAGTCCGCAGGGTCGCGTCCTTGTAAACTATATTTAATAGTTTCCAGGGGTATAGGCTCATATTTTGCCCTCCCTGAATTTGCCACAATATTTGGAGTTGAAGCAACTGTATCCTCTCCCTTGATTGATGTTGGGCGATGATATTGTTGCTGTTCTGATTTTGTGTTGATATCAGAACTAGGTTTATTTTGCTGACATCCAGCAATAATAACTCCGACTGTTGTAGTGGCAAAGATATTAACTATTAAACTCATGGAAATCTTTAACTTTGCCAGCATGAGATTAAAGATAGATTTTAATATTTTTTAAGTATTACTTGATTATTTTAAAATAGTTTCACCTCACTACTTTTAACCTAAGTTTAATTCTATTACAGAGGCACTGATGAGAAATATAAATACTATAGACATCATCACTCCAAAATAGTTCCTCTCATCAGCACTCAAGATACTCAAAACACAAGATACAATGCAATCTAGCAACGAATCAAATTTATTCTAAAATTCCTCAGATTACAGATTGGACAGTACCACCCTATGAGCATTAACGAAGTATTCATGCCCGCTTTGAGTTCTACCATGACTGAAGGTAAGATAGTTTCCTGGGTTAAATCCCCAGGCGATAAAGTGGAGAAAGGCGAAACAGTGGTGGTTGTCGAGTCAGACAAAGCTGATATGGATGTAGAGTCCTTTTATGAAGGATATCTTGCTCATATCATAGTGGAAGCTGGCGAAACCGCAACCGTAGGCAATGCGATCGCACTCCTCGCAGAGACGGAAGCTGAAATAGAAGAAGTTGCAGCAAAAGCAAAAGCTATGGGTACTAATTCAAGTACTAGTTCGGGTACTAGTTCGGGTACTAGTTCGGGTACTAGTTCAGCCCCCACAGCAACTTCTACAGCAACTTCAGAACCAGAACCAATCTCTCACAATGGTTTATCACGCAGTTCCGGCAGAATTATTGCATCACCACGGGCTAAAAAATTAGCTAAACAATTAAAAGTAGATTTAAGTATTATTACAGGTAGCGGTCCTCACGGTCGCATCGTAGCTCAAGATATAGAAAGTGCTGCTGGTAAAACTTCTACAGCTACAGTTACACAGATTAATACAATCTCTAAGCCTACTGTACCAACAGTATCTGCTCCTGCTCCAATTCCTGCTCCAATTTCTGCTCCTACCCCAGTTCCTACAATGCCTGGGGAAACTGTACCTTTAAATACTTTACAGCAAGCCGTTGTTCGGGGCATGGAAGCGAGTTTAGCGGTACCTGTATTCCGAGTTGGTTATACCATCACAACTGATGCATTAGACAAGCTTTACAAGCAAATAAAGCCCAAGGGTGTAACAATGACGGCTTTATTAGCCAAAGCTGTAGCAGTGACCTTACAGAAGCACCCAATAGTAAATGCGAGCTATTCTGGAGGTAATATTGTTTACCATCCGGCAATTAACATTGCAGTTGCTGTAGCAATGGATGACGGTGGATTAATTACACCAGTATTACAAAATGCCGACCAGCTAGATATTTATACTTTATCTCGTAATTGGAAATCTTTAGTACAGCGTGCCAGAGCAAAACAATTACAGCCAGATGAGTACAGTAGTGGAACATTTACCCTATCTAACTTAGGAATGTTCGGGGTTGATAAATTTGATGCTATTTTACCCCCCGGACAGGGTTCAATTTTAGCAATTGGAGCTGCTCGTCCCCAGTTAGTTGCGAGCCAGGATGGTACATTTGGTATTAAACAGCAAATGCAGGTGAATATCACCTCCGACCATCGGATTATTTACGGTGCACACGCTGCTGCATTCTTAAAAGACTTAGCACAACTAATTGAAACTGATGCTCAGTCTCTAACAATGTAAATTTATTCGCGATCGCTTTACCTTTAAAATGTATGGGGAAAGCGATCGCCTTGGTCGCTACGCTCCAATTCAAAATTATGTTTCTATAAATAGAATAGATGATTTTGTTTTAATTCGTTGAAACTTCTGACTGATTAGCGGTTGCTTGTTCCTGGGCTGTTTCAATCCCCTTTCGGGGTTTTAATTCGTTGAAACCCAAATGAGGTTTGCAAAGCTTGGGATAATTCTGGGGAAGTTTCAATCCCCTTGCGGGGTTTTAATTCGTTGAAACGGGGGTTGTGACACTTTCTTTAAAATAGCGGGTTTAATAGGTAGGTCAGGGATATTGCTACCCCTTTCCCCCCGACAAACCGGACAAGCAAGTTACCCTGCATCCGGCTTTAGCAAATCCTAACTTACCAAGGACTAACAAATTCTTCTGAAGATTCGAGTTTAGATTCTAATAGACATCTCCGAAAAGAAACAAAGTGTTACTATAACTACATTTCAGACTGCG